>ERZ773196.654-NODE-654-length-21533-cov-3.110252_pt1 | contig 21533 bp, 20 predicted proteins | sample MGYA00581009_ERZ773196 | MGnify/ENA primary metagenome ERZ773196 (study PRJEB29015, sample SAMEA2738162) | human oral metagenome | biome: human oral; feature: human-associated habitat; material: saliva | place: China | collected 2243 ... | reverse complement strand
TCGATATTCTGATAACTTAGCGTTACAGAAAACTGTATCTGGGTTGGAGAAATCATTCTCTTCCGATATAGAAGAACTAATGAATATTAAAGAAGCTCATAATATCAACTATTGCTGGGCTCATAATCGAACTCCCTATGAAGGATTAGATTATGATAAATTGACAAAGGAATACACTTCAGTTATCAATATGCATTTAGATAAACTTCTCGGTAATGCTGATACATATATTCCTAAGATTCTAGCCACTGAATTTCTAGCTATCATTAATCATGATATGGGGAATTGTGGTGGCTGTGGTCTTATGACTGAGTTATTTATCTCTTCTGGTGCTAGAGTATTCCCTTGCTCAATATCTAATAGTGTATTAGATAGATTCGAATTATCTGATGATGATAATACTGAATATATTTCAGATTCCGAATCGTGTTATTTAGCGAATGATACATGTGAATCTTGCTCCACTAGATACTTCTGTAATGGTGGATGTCTTGTAACTCGATATACTAAAAATCATGAGTTCTATACTCCAGATACAAATTGGTGTAAGTATATCAAAGCTATCGAAGAAGCATACTATAAAGCATTATCTAAATATACGGAAGAAGAGATGATACAACTAACCACATTAGTTACATCTTGGAAAATTGGCTTCTATCACCAATGTACATCCCCTGTCAATAACCATAATATACTAGGAGGAACTGTCGTATGATGATTCATTTACCTGAACGTGTTTGGGATATCGTAAAACATAACTCAGATGTTCGAGTATATAGTAGAAAACTGAATAGTGTGTGGACTGGTCCATATGATTCTGATTTCATTTTCAATAAGTTAAATCAAATCGGTTTCAAATATATGCTTAGTGTATATCGAGCAGTGAAACAACATGAGAATGAACTATGTCAATTCTACATAGGATTACATGATTTCACAGCAGATGAATTGATAGTCTTCTATGAAAACGTGGATACTGAAAACAAATTAGATATCTTATATCGCTTAATCGATATGGGATATAGTATAGAGTGGTGTAAGGATACTTTTATTGAGCTTTTCGAATCCTTACCTAGAGAGGAAATGATTACCTTATCAGCTTCTATCGTTAAGCTATACTATATGATTAAAATTTCCAGAATCCATGAACAGAAAACCGAAGATGTATTTTCTAAAGCTATGAATATTTATCATCAGTTACTCGGTATCTTTGGTACTAATACTCGTTTGATTAAGAGACTTAATGTAGGTTTGATTGACCAAATGATTATTCGACTACTAGATGATTTACAATGTAAACCTATGGCTTCCTGTGTGGCTATGATGAATAAGCTATTTGATATCGTAAGTGGCAATCTACATAGTATCGATGCTATGTATCTAATCTATAACACTCGATTCCTTCATTATTTCCTAGAAGAATTGATGACTGAATTCAATAGCGGTAAGGATTACTCAGAGAAGTTACAGTTTCTGAGAACATACCTATTCGAATGCTTAGAACATCGAGATATGACTCATCGTTCTCTCATTACAGATAATGAATTCATGTATCCGCAGTTTATCGTATTAGTAAATGCTGTGTATATGATACTAGATGTGGAAGACCAAGTTAAACTTCGTCGACTATTGCATCAAAATGAATACCAGTTCATTATCCCATTGAGTGAGAATCATAAGCTATCCAACTACGTGTTTAGACATGTGCAGAAAGTAGCAAATGGTGATATGGGTGTAGCATCTATGAAGTACTATGAAGTACAAGTATATCACATGATTGAGAACTTACTCATTCATATGAACCGAATTAAATAACATAATATAGAGATATTGTCACACGACAATATCTCTATATAACGACAAGTTTGTAATTGAATTTATAAAGTAAGGAGGAATATCAGTGAATACGGTATTTTTACCAAACGATGTATATGCATCGATATCACAAGATAGTCAATTCATTGAATATAACAATGAACTTGACCGATTAAAAACAACCTCTAGTATCCTACCTTCTAAAGATAATGTGGCTGTATTCAAAGAAACAGTAAACCACATGTATCTTCATATAGAACAGTTATTGAAAACATCAACCAGCCAAGTAGCGATGATTATTAGTGCTGACGATACAACTCGTGAGACTATTCAAGTTAGAAGTTTAGATTCTGTGGAAGCTCGCTTTGTATTAGCATCTCTTAAACTCGCTAATTCTAATGGTGCGTATGGACCTGTAGTGAAGTTTGTTGAGAACTCTGGTCTTATGACTGAGTTATTACATGATAAATACTATGCTGTATTATACTTCCGTGCATTAGTACACTACATGTTCCAAGAACCAGTCAATTTCAATATCAATGATATTCTTGAAAAACTTAAGTTGATTGAAGATACTTCTATTCGTAAAGCAGTAACATCTGTTATCTTTGACGAATATACGAATCTATATGTACCGGTATCATACATTGATGCAATTCGCCATTTAACTCTATTCATGGAGTTATTGGCTGCTATTAGTGGAGTCGATAGACGCTTATTAAAAACAGGTTACTCTTTCCTCTTCACTATGTTACAATTTGGACCATGTCCTGAATTAAAAATGATTGTTAATAGTATCACTAAGAAGTCTATCGAATTCGTTAATGATTTCGATAACTGTACGGATAGTAATAACACATTGGACTGGTTACTCATTCTAAACGTTATCTATAATAAAATGAATATCAAGTTTAAATTAGATGCTTTCTCTGAAGAAGATAAAGGTCTAATTCAAGCTGAAGATCCAATTCGGTATTATAGGGAAACGTTCCAATCCGATTTCTATATTGATGGTAATATAGACAAATTCTATGCCGCTATCAATAAAATAGTAGAACATCCTATTCCAGTATAGAAAGGAGTCTTTACTAAATGGCAAAGCTGAATAAGCGATTTAAATTTATAAAAGCAGTTAGTAAGGAAACTTACTATGCGGATATTTATTCTTCCATGGATGATATGGAAGATAACCAGCCTGTATTAAAGGCTAATATCGTATTAGATGAAACGACTACGATTCCTGGGTTTATTCAGGGTTCTAGAAGTCGTTATGATGATGATTTATTGGATGTATATGTAGCACCGTCTGATGGACAAGCTTCCTTTAGATTGAAATCTCGTTCTGTCAAACGGATTGCTACTGGTGTATCCATTTTCTCTACACCGGGTAATCATACATTCAATGTTCCTATTGGAGTTACAAGAGTACTTGCTATTACAGTAGCAGGTGGTACTAACTTCGATTATATTCACAAAGCTAGACCTGCAAACTGGTCTGAACTTGAAGCTGGATTGCAGTCCACATCGATTCCAAGTAAGATATCTGTAACGGGTAGTGAAGATGTATTATTGGAGTCTGGTGTAGATAAACAAACCGCATCGTATACAGGTTCTCAAATCACTGGTTATAGTATCGATGCTGTTACAGGACTTATCACCAAGCATGATATCCCCGTGAATATAGCGTTATATTTCGGTACACCAGCAGGTATTTACAACGATTCTACATCTGCGTATATCCACTCTGCATCTGGTCAATTACGTGCTAAAGTGATTGATGTGACGAATATCGAGTCACTCGATATCGTAGTCGGTAATTACGGTGATGCTACTGATACAAGTAACCCTAAAGTGGGGTTAACTGAATTAACAAGTGGTTCATTAGAAGCCACAACGATTCCACGAGGTGCTAATGGAACAATTGAAAAATTTAGTGATACGTTGGGTAAGACACCACACATCTTCAAAGTCGATGCAGTTGGTATGGGTGGTCTTGGCACTGCTGGTCTTAGTCCCGATACTAGTGATCCAGGCACTCAGGCTTACGACCCTGCTTCTGTTAATCGGAGTGGCGTTGGGACGATAGTTAAGTTCACAACCCCTGATAGAACGATTAATACAACTACAGTGGCAGATGGTGCGTCTGCTCAGTTAAATAATATCACAATGAATGACCCAACTCCAATTCCTGGTGCTAAATTTACAGGCTCTATTGATGTAAACCCTAATTATGCAGGTATCGCAGCTCTTACAGCAGAACAACTCGAAGCTGGTCGTGGTCTTAAAGGTAAAGATGTACATCAAATCTATATCGAAGGTCTTGAAGGCTACGATAACCCAATCTTAGAGGGTGGTGCTGGTGGATTACCAGGTAAAGATGGGGAACCAGGCAAAGTATGTAAATTCTACACCATTAAAGATGGGGTTCCTCAATACATTAAATCTGGTGCTGGTGGTGCAGGTGCTTCCTATATTACAGGTAAATTAGTTACTATCAATGGTACTGATTATGCTGATGGTAAAGAAGTAACAGCTACCGCATCGTATAATAAAATGAATGATATGAGTACATCTGGTACCTATGCTATTAGTTACGGTGGTGTATTGGAACCTAAAGTAAACTTAGCTATTCCTAACACAGGTATCGTATCTATCATTTATGGTCCAGATATTGAAAGTGGGGATACCCCTACCTACACTTGGTTACTTGACCAAGAATCCTATGACTATAAGAACAATCGTTACTATAGTGGTAATGTGATTCAAGGTAACATTAGCTTCTGTCCTAAACGTATATTTATTTCCCATACGTTTATTACAGATGAAACTGCCACATCAGAAACGTTCATGAATGAAGACCAAAAGTCGGCATTAGATAATCTTGTATTAGAATACAAGAATGATAGTGGTGCTTGGGTCAACTTCAAAACGCCATCTATGACATTCACTATGATGCGTGAGAATGGGCTTATCTATTTAGATATTCCACTTCGGGTATATAGTACAGAATGGCGTGTACGTCTTCCAGATGAAAACTTACACCTTAAGACTAAGAATGGTGTTAAGATTGATTCCTATGTTATCTACTCTGATGAAGAATCTAATAACGTAGGTCGATAATCATAGACCAAATCAAAATATATATTATATGGATGAATACTATTAAACGTATTCATCCATATTCTTTTGTGCCTATAAGATATAACATCGTAGGTAACAAAAGAATATTGGAAAGTGTTTTAATTTTTTCTTTCAGGAGGAACACAACATGGCTTTCAATTCTTCTATGACAAGTCAAAACCAACAATCTCCAACGGATAATATCAATACCCGTGGGATTCAGTTGTACAACGGTGATGCGACGATTGCACTAGACTATTGGAATGGTCTAGCTACCGTAAAAATCCATCCGGCGTTACCAGAGAGCGAACGTCAAAATAAACAAGTATATGATTATAAAAAATCTGTATCTGTAACGTTAACACCAGAGAACGCTGTATTGCTTGGTAAATATATCCGTGAAGATATCACTCCAGCATTAGCTAAAGGTGAAGAATGTACACGTGCTATTATCTCTGCACGTGTTAATATGATTGTAATTTCTACAGGTGTTGCAGAGCATGGTGAAGTAAAACCATTCGTTGCTGTATACCGTAAAATTAATGAAAATCGAATTCCTGAGGAAGCAATGGTATTCTTCTTGGATAAACATCCAGTGGTTACTAAATTCAATCCTTCCACAGGCGATTTCGCTGCTGAGCAAGCATACACTGAAATCTATGTATTAGAACAGTTCTTTACAGCTTGCACGGCATTAATGTATGCCGATACACATGCACACAACTATGCGAATCGTTTCCGTATTAATCGCGAATACGAATTCCGTGCTGCCGCAGGTAGCAAACTAGGTATTGATACCGACGGTAATCGTACCAATTACGTAAACCGTAATAGTGCAGGTTCCAGTCAAAATATCTGGGATACTAAAACACCAACGGATGCATTAGTAGCAAACTCTGCACCAACAGCAGAAACATCTACGGCATCTATGGATAGTTTGGCTGACCTTATATAGTAGGTAAGAAATACTTCTATATCCACTCGGTATAGAAGTATTTTTTTTTATGAGGTTCTTTGTATATGGCAGAAGATGATAAACTCAAGAGTATACGAGTCTTAGTTGCCTATAGAGATATTATTAAAACAGCGGATATGTATATAATCAATCTCTTAAAGACTAAGTTTCGTAATAAGTTTAAGGAGTATATTGATTACTCCCTCTTGGATACGTTAACTGATGAAGCTCTTCTGCTCCATTGGGTTAATCGTCCAGTAAAGAATCCATTGGAATGGTTAGCAACTAAACCATTCGATTATGAGAAAAATTACCAGCTATTGTATGATAAGTCCAAACGATTATATATCGATTGCGATGCTCTGAAGTTTGATACAACGTTATCTAATTATAAGGTCTCTAGAGCTATCGATGATATCTATGTTTGGAATCCCACATATGATAAGCGACAACATTTCGACTTACAAGTTAGGCATGGGTTAGGTAAAATCAAATATGTGACAGGTGAATTAGACGCTGTCTTAGACAAACTTGGAGATATCCATCTAGTATACGATACCGATGCCGATAGAGTCCAAGCATTAATTGACACAGGTAAATACGATATGACAGTATTTGGTGTGGCAGCATATGGTTATAACTTTGAACGTGATTTCATTTTGAAACATTCTCTAGCGGACAATGTGAATGTTTCTACGTTTCCTGTTATAACGATAACTGATAAGTATTTATTTAATGGCTAGGAGATTGAACTATATGACAACACCATATAATCAAACTGAAGACGAACAAATTAAGGTGACTGTATACAATGATTCCGATGAAGGGGTCATTACACTTCCACTGGAACCTGTAGAAAATGTACCAGTTCATGCTACATCTATTGCTGCAAAACATCCTTGGAATGTTATCACTGAAGATGAATTCAAGAAACGCATGAGTGAAATCTTCGAGATGGTAGCCAATGCACTTAAAAGTACATTAGGACCATATGGTGCGAGTACATTGATTGAATCTATGGGTACATACCATCTAACTAAAGATGGTTTCACTGTATTGAAAAATATTCATTTCAATAACCGTACCGATAATACGATTTTAAATACAATTCTAACTATCTCTCATCAAATGGTTATGAAAGTAGGGGATGGTTCTACATCCTCCATTATTGCAGCATACAACTTCTTACATCGTTTATCTCAATCCGATGAGTTAAAAGCTCTTCGACCTAGAGATTTAAAACAGTATGTAAACCAATTCGTTGATGTAGCTACTCGCTACATTCAATCGAATGCTCAGCAATTGACTGACGAAAACTTCTTAGATATCGTCACAAACATTGCTAAAGTAGCAACAAATGATGATAAAACATATACGAATATCATCCATGATATCTATAAAGAATGCGGTCGTGATGTAACAATCAGCAAAGCGATGTCTGATACTAACGATGCATCTTATGAAATCAAAGATGATATGTTCTATATTGATGCAGGATACTTAGACCGTATCTATTGTAATACGGATAATGGTACTAAAGTATCTCTTAAACAACCATCTGTTGTATTATTCAACTTCACATTGGAAAATAAGCATTGGGATTTAATTAAAATCATGAATGCTGCTATGAGTAAGAATGACCCTACTGGTCAACGTCAAATGCTCGTTATCGCACCATATTATGATGACCAATTCTTAGACCGTGTGAAAAATGATATCAACCGTTTCCGTGCTTGGTATCAACAACAACAGCAACAAGCGGGTGCGATTCCATTCCCTATGGTATTTGGTAAAGCTCCATTCTTCAAAGCGATTCAACGTGACATCTATGATGATGCATCTGCATTCTTAGGTAATACAATTATCAACCCTATGGATGCGGATAGTCTATTAGAAACATTGAATGATTTGAATGGCAAACAAGTGCAATGGAATGAATATGACCAAGCTAAACAAACTATGGAGCCAGAAGCATTCGAAGCATTCTGGGGTAATCGTCCAATCCCTGAAGACCCTACTCCTAAAGTAGATGAATTATTGGAAGAAGTGACTAAACGTTTCGGTACATCTGAAAATGTATTGATGACACAAAAGACGATTGAATTCACTGGTTTGACTAACCAAGATGCTAACATGATTGAACTTCGCACAAATATTGCTCGTGGTGATATGGAAAAAGAATTAGCAGAAGTAGAAAACCTTCGCTATATTTCTAAAGACTACATCGCTGCTAAAGAACGTTTATCTCGTTTAGCACTGAAATCTGCAACCATTCGAGTTGGTGGTAATAGCGAACTCGAAAAGAAAATGAACGATGATGCATTAGATGATGCGATTAAAGCATGCGATTCTGCACTTCGGTATGGTATTAACCCTGGTTGTAATACCGCTATCATTCAAGCTTGTATTCCTGAGTTGAATACTGACTTGACTAACGAAGACCCAATCATTCAAACGATTGCATCCATTGCGTATGAATCATTCTTGGATGTAGTACATACAATCTACAAGAATAAAGACAATACGATTACTCGCGATGAAGTTAAGTTCATCGTAGATAATTCTGCTACTGAAAACAAATGTTATGATTTAGTAACAGAAATGTACTCCCATGATATCATCAACTCCTGTCGTACAGATATCGAAATCTTACGCAGTGCGATTGCTATCATCGGTGTTATCTTATCTTCCAACCAATACTTGGCGGCAGATATAAAAAATTAAACTATAAGTTACAAGTAGATAGAAGGCACTAGTGGCCTTCTATCTATTTATTTTATTTTTTAAGATAAGGAGAAGTATATGGACAATTTGTACCCAACGTTACAAACGTTCATTACTGAGGCACGTAGAAAAGTGCCAAAAGACCATGTGGATGGTCGCTGTATTATCGAAGGTGATTATATGCGTCGATATACAGAGTTTATTAAACAGAATCCTAGACTGCAAGTCAACTACTATTCTTCTCCCCATTCTTACTTTATTCATGTCCAAATACCGTCAATCCAACCAGATACACAAGAATTACGTGTAACCTATGATGTAGTATTTGAGCTCTTCCCTGGTAATGATATCGTTGCTAAGGAAGCTACGTTCAAAAATTATACAGTTAGAGTATTCTCTAACTGCCCTGCATTTGCGTATAAGTATGCATATGTGTATCATCAAACGGGATTAATGATAAATGGCTTAGCGGATAAGTATGACGATAAGATTCTTCGTGGTAAACCAACTCGGTTAAATCCAGAAGAAACAATTGGTTTCGATTATACTATCTACTATGCTGCTATGTATTTATTGAATCGACCTAGTTCTATTCGAGTATCTACTGCTCGTAATTATCGGAAAGGTGAAATTAAAGATTTAGTAAAAGTTGTTAAAGACTATTATGAGGTTCTTCGAATCTATAATAAACAAAGTAAGTTATCGCTCCGTAATGTCAAGAATCAATTGACGTTAAAGGTAGATAAGTTCAAACGTCATGTATTCCATGAAGATAAACCTGAACGTACAACTCCAACAACGAAAACTGTTAAGACGACTAAGTTAACTCGTCCAGTAAAGACGACCAAAGTCATTAAATCTTCGAAATCTATAAAAACCACTAGGAAGAAAAGATAAATATATATTATCAGCTAAGAGTACAATACGGTCATGTAATTAAGAAAGATGGAGATCCAAACTATGAATGAGAAAGCAACGCCAAAGTCGCAAGATGTAATTTTAGACCCCGTTCCAGAAGGAGTCATTCCTGTAGATGAATGGGTATATGAACCCGGCGACGAAATTGTTACGTACAGTGCTAAACAAATCGTAGTTCCTTTTGACGAGATATTCAATATCCCTAGTCAAGTAAGAAGACTCAATGACTTCTATGCTGTCTATAAAGACGCCTATGTAAAACAGTTTAGTGAAATTACTAAGTACATCAACTACTTTATCAAATTCTATGATAAGGATAATGAGTTACTTAGTAATCTATTAGCAATTAAGTATATCTTAGAGAATCGAAATGTAAAATTAGGTCGTAAAGACTTCATTCGATTGCTCTATAATTACATCGTAACACCTACGATGTATGACAAAGTCATGAAGATGGTAGAAGATAACTATCGTATCGACTTAACACAGAAGAAGAAAGAAGGGGTTACCTACTATGAATCCCTTGAGTTCACGAACTATCATGCTAAGTTATTGATGCTTATCAGTATCTTTATTCGTATCTTCATTCCTATCGTAACCCACTATATCTCTACAATGAAAACGAAAGCTGAAAATGAACATCTCATCGAATACTATCGTCCATTGTTCGATATTGTGGAAGAATACGGTAAAGTTAACTTATACCAAAAATTATTCAACTCCATCAATGTAACGGCTCAGCTATCTTATAAGCGTAATAAAACGATTTGGGATATGTATGAAGCTCAATCCATTGACGTTGTATCTCGTACGGAAGAATTCTTGAATAAGAATATCATCGTCGATAATGTGTATAAGTATGTATTCAACAAAAGTATCATTGCCTTCAATAGTGTTATTATCAAAACCCAATTAGGGTTCTCTAACACGAAGAACTTTGATATGACTTATCGTGAAATCAGTCAGGATAAAGACTCTGAAGGTCTATCCTATTTAGATAAATTAGAAATGAGTGCGGTGAAAATCGATGAAAACATTATTCTTTTATCTAAAGTTAATATTGATAGTACGATTAAACGTATTAAACGTGAAAACCGTATTAAAGTCTCTAAGGATGAGGTGAAGTTCTATACACAACACTTCAAATCCAAAATCAATACGATTAGTAAGAACCTTATCTTCTACTACTATAGTAAGTATTTCGGTGGTTATAATGATTTAAATCATATCACATTGAAGCAATATATCAAGTTGATGATTCTTATGAAACGTCGACTTGAATTCAGTGGATATATCTATTTGAATCAGTTGATTACTGCTCAAATCGAAGGTAAGATTAATAATCGTACCATTCACAATTCTAAGTTCATTGAGAAGGTTGCCTCTTCTACGGTATATCAAAATATCCGTAATGAGAAATTCAAAACCATTAATGATGTAGGTAAAGGTGATTTGATTATCAATATCCTTTCCTCATTGATTAATACATCCTTCACCTATGTAGATTATGACAATCAAGAATTGACTGGTAAAACCATTGAGATGGATCATGACATTCTATCTCAAGAATTCCTAGACTTTGTAAACCAAATCTAGGTATATATTATATAAGGGAATAGCGTACTTGCTATTCCCTTATTATTTTTAGTATTAGGAGAAGATAACTATGAATGTCGAAACGTATTTTAAAGACATGACTACCTTAATGGAGATGCTAAGTCGAACACAAGGTTATGAGTGGGGTAAACTGATAGCTAGAGAACTATATCCATCCGACTACAGCGATACCGAACTACGTATGTTATTTAAGTATACTGATATCGTATATGGTAGTTTAGGTAAACCTACATATGAGGTTGATAGAGAAAATGATTCTATCTTGGTATCGATAAAAGACCCAGGTGGTCAGTATATCCATCACCAGAAACTATCTCTGTTTTTACGAGATTTCATTATTCTTAGTAAATGTAAACGAGGAAACTATAGGGGTGCCGTTAGGGTCCTACAGAAGGTAAAATATAAAGACCATCGAGGAGTTAACTGGCATAATATTATTTTAGACTATCTACGTAAAAATAAAAAGTAGATAATTCATAGAAGGAGTTGATAACTATGGATGCCAACGAAATGCGGTCATTAGTTATCGACCGTTTATTAGAAACACAATACGCCAAAAAGGTAGATGCTGAACACATCGTGGTTCGGTGTCCTATCTGTGGTGATTCAAAGAAACACCATAATGGAGCTCATTGTAATATATGGTTCCGTGATGACCAACCACTGATTTATCATTGTTGGATATGTGAAGAAGCTGGGTTAGTCGATAGAGAATTCCTAAATGATAAAGGAATCCATGATTCTGAAGTGATTGCTTCTGCTTCACAATATAACCGACAATATGGTCGTAAAGGTCGTTGTAGTAAGATATCCTATAATGGGGAAATTCAAAATATTGAAATTCCTAAGATACTTCCTAAAGATGACCGTAAAGTAGAATACATTCGTAATCGATTGGGAATTGACTTTACCTATGAGTCATTAGAAGCTATGCGAGTTATTACATCCATTAAAGACTTCTTATTACTCAATAAGTTACAACCTAATCCATCCTATACCCATGTATTGGATATGCTAGATTCAGATTATATCGGTTTCTTATCCATATCCAAAGGGTATATTATTTTCCGTTCAATTAACCCAAAGAGCAAGTTTAGATATATCAACTATCGAGTCTTTCCAGAGATTTTAACTGCTGAGAAGTTCTATACGATGCCCTCACGAGCTGATATTTTAGCAGAAGATGTTACATTACATATCACCGAGGGGATATTCGATATCATCTCAGTATTCTTCAATATCGGGGAAGCTCAGGTAGATAATCAGATTTATGCTGCTGTATGTGGTAGTGGATATTTGAGAGTATTGGAGTATTTCTTACGTAAAGGAATGATTGGAAACTTAACCGTTAACATCTATTCCGACTTAGACAAGAAACCTCACTTCTATAATAATATCAATGACATGCAACGGTGGTATAAAGGAATGAAACTGTTCTATAATACAATCCCAGGGGAGAAAGACTTTGGAGTACCCGCTGATAAGATTAAACCAAAACAGATCGTTGTAAAAAACAATCGGTATCGTAGGTAATGGAGGAAACATACTATGATTACTAAAGAACAAATGGAAGCCATCGTTAAGGAAGTTATTAAAGAAGCTCGTTCTGAAGCAGAAGATTACTTTGATGGTGTAACAGTTAAAGACCCTAAGAGTATGGAATATCTACTCATAGGGGAAGATTATTGTGATACAATTCTCCACTTAGTAGAGAAACGTATACTACAAAAATTTAACTAATAATATACATATATATTATTACCACGTATACTACTCAAGTATACACATGCTTTTTTCATGGACCATGTGTGACATTCTCTTATCTTTCACACACATGGGCTAACTTTCTCCTCAGGGGAGTTGGTAAAGAGAACGATGCTCATAAAATGCCTCGTTATAACAACCTAATTAACACATCACATCACAAGTAACCCTCATCAGCTCTTATCTTGTGTAGTCAACGTCGTTCTCTTTACCCTCAACTGTACAATTCATGTATAATAAACTACATCCAGTGTCCTTGGAATCCTTTCAAGTCCTTTAGGGTTAAAAAGGTCTCTCGATGCAACCACTAAACATTCTTACACCCCGCAATATAGCTCTTCTCGTTCGCTCCCACGACAGAAGATGTGTCATGTTGCTAAACAAGAATAACTCCTAAATTGAGCAATCTGGTGTTCATACTATCGTCCCTAATTCATTATGAGCCCTACCCCTGGGATCAACACCTCATGATGATGCAGTTATCCAACCACCAGAGTACTTAACTACACAAACCAATAAATCTCTCCAGGATTGGTCTCGCACGCAGGCTTACCAATTCTAGAACACACACGTCAAACACACAAATACACGACATGAACTTCGTGGTTGTATGTGCCGACTCTCACAATCCTTATCGGAGGAGAGACCTGCACTGGATGTGGTTTATTGTACATGAAACAAACAAAAAAGATTCGGATATACCTATAAAGGTATATCCGATTTCAACTGTTTATTTTTTTTTGATTGTATACACAATCGGCTATCTGGAAAAGAATAGCTGAGTAGAGTCACGTGGTTTACTACGTAGATTGTAACGTAAAAGAGATATATTTATGATGGTAAGTATGTATAGATTTGGTTATATCATTAGTGGAGGAATTTCCATGTATCTACTCGTAACGATTATTGGACTAAACAGTTGATACTATAATGTGGAAGATATAAAGTACCACTTTAACAAATCTATAATATTCTTTCTTAGAAAGAGGTGAACCTAATTGGCTAGATTTATAGACAAAGCCGAGTTTATCAATCAGAATGTCAATCTTGCTGAGAACCGTATAACCTCTCAATATTCTACGTTCCTTGAGCAAAAACCGACATTTACGACGTTTTATCACGTCAATACTCGTAGGTCTACCACTGATAAAGGTCTTAAAGATATAGAAGGGTTGATCGATACACGTTCACCTATTCGATATAATAAGATATATAACTTCCCGCTATATGGGATTGAACAAATTCAGTTGGATTTACAAGAGGAAGAAGAAGGGTTAAACTCATCCTATGATGGGAATGCCGTCATTCTTCCAAACACTATCTATCCGTTACCGGACGATTATTTCTATATAGATTATCTAGGTAGAAAAGCATTATTCCGTGTAACAGACGTTAAATACGACACGATTAAGAGTAATGGGTATTATAATATAGCCTTCACGATTAAATCGGTCGATGAACATGATGTTGATGTACTAGATACTCTCGTTGTTGAAGAGTATCATTGTATCTTTGAAAATATCGGTACAGGAGATAACTGCTTAATCAAATCAGAAGACTTAAATCTGATTAATAAAGCTAAAGATATCTTCGAGAATCTTAAGAATGCATACTTACAAAAATACTTGAATAAAAAGTATAATGCGTTACTCTACATGGTAACATCCGAGAATATCATGTATGACTACAGTGTATCTCGCTTCGTAAATCGTAATCAAATCTTCTATGATAAGAAGACGAATAACACTGTGTATGTATATGAAGAAGATCGTCAAGTTAACAACTATGAATATGAAAACACTATCTATGATAGAGTGGTTCATAAGGACTTCGACGATTGGGAAGATCTTCTCGCTTACTTCAACATAGAACCGACGTTTATGTTAGCTGAAGTATCTGTATTCGATTACTATCGAGATAGACGTATCAAGTATATACAATTCTTTGATTATCCGATAGGACCATTCAATGATTCATATTATAAGTATATCAGCAAAGACTTTACCAATGCGATTGATTTGATGGACGCTACCTTGCTTCCACCAAAAGAACGCCCTTGGGAACACTTTGTATGGTTGTATTGTACAACTGACAATATATTGAGTTTGAAGCAATGGTTAGATAATATCAATCGACGTCGTTTCAGCTATAGCTTAGAAACGTTCGTATTTATCCCTTTGGTATTGTATTGCTTAAGACAACTCATTAATCAACTTACTAATGACAGTAAGGCGTCCAAGACTATCATGGACGAACATCTTCTTAAAAAAAATGATTAGTACTAATTCATAGGAGGTCACTACAATGGCTTTAAAAACTCTTTTCGAAAGCTTCAAAGCTGAACGTGCAGAACAAGCTCATCAAGATATGGTATTTGAACAAATCCATGCTGCTGACTTACGTGATGCTATCTTAGAAGCTGCTGAAGAAAAAGAAGAAGATACAAAAGAAGAAACTAAGGAAACTGAAGAAAAAGAAGATTCCAAAGAAGAAAAAGCTGAATCTGATGAAAAAGAAGAAGCTACTGAAGAATCTTTATCTTTAGACCAATTACTTGAATCCATCTTGTTGGAGTCTGACGACGAAGACGAAGATGAAGAATCTGAAGACGACGAAGAAGAATCTGACGATGATGAAGAGGAAGAAGAGGTGTCCGAAGACTGGGCTGCTCTTGAAGCTCTCATCGACGAAATCCCTGAAACTGACGCTGAAGACTGTGAAGATTGTGAACCAACTCCAGCATCTGAAGCGGCTCTTGAATCTTTCTTGGATGAACACATTCCTGATTCCGTTCTTATCTAATTTGATATAGTAATTATAAGAAGGAGAGTCTCTAATGAAAGTATTCACAGCAAAAAAACAAATTGTGATTGACCACAAAGGTGATATTCCTGTACTTAATGTATCTGGTCCAATCGATATTCCATATTGGGAAACACTAGAAAAGATTTCCCAAATGCTTATGTATAACGTAGCTATCTACGAAGTACTTAGCGATGGAACGAAACTTCGTCTTGATTTGTGTAACTACGATCAAGAAAACGACCCTAAAGAAATGGGTTTAAAGCAAGTATATGAAACCACTGTTAAAAGTACACCTACTAAATTGGTTACTGACAATGGTATTGATATGAATGCTGTCGTTGATAGCTTCACACAACCGTTACCATTACCTAAAACTAAAAATGACGTAATCAAAGATACTGAATACGAAAACATGGTTGAAGGTAACTCTAAAAAGAACTTTGGTTCTGCAACGATTCGTGAAGAAAAAGTCAGCAAAAAGGTTCAAAAAGCGAACAAAATCTATGTTCCACCAACAGTTGACGAAATCGACGAAAAATAAAAAAAATAAGAGAGAAGCAATCGCTTCTCTCTTTCTATTGTTTTTTTACTTAAAGAATGTGGATGTAATCTCCAACCACCACCAGATACTTACTTTCATTAGTTACCTCCTTTCTTTTTAAGGAGGTTTCTAATACTTGCATCACTGAATACACGTTTCAGTTTGAAACGATATAAAATGGTAGCATAGCTAAGCTGTTCCTTAAACCACTCCTCTTTCGACCGTATCAGCTGTAGTGTCTGACGGTCAAGTTCAACATAAATGATATCATTACCTTTCGTTGACTCATAGGTTAACGTGATTTGTTTCATCTGTTGTTGCGTTAAAGCGTCTGAGTCAATGATTATGTTACTCACGGATATGCCAGTATGCTGTAATATACGGATAACTCTGTTTACAAATTTCACATAATCTGATTTGTTACGTTCGACAAAACCGACTATATCGGCTGAAAATCCATTTAATGTTAGTATATTCTGCTTGTTTGTACCCTCTGGTGGTTTTATCCATGATAACAACCTCCCAAACTCAACTTCTGGATCTCTGTCTGTTTGTTCGCAAACATACATTATTTCATTAATCAATTTTTTAACTTCTTCTTTCAATTTCTTCCACCTCACATTGATTAAAAATAACTCACATGAATGAATAATGATTTCATTCATAATAATAATATATACTTACTATAAATCATTTTTACACTAATTAGAGTCAAAAAAAATAAGGGATAGCTAGTGCTATCCCTTAATTCTTAACAATCAAACCATTTCTTACAAGACTTCATAGTAGTATCGATGGTATCGAATATAGTACGAGCAAGAGTAGGTGTTAGGTTTTTAACATTGAACCGAATATACATTCCCTCATGGTTATAATCATATCTATTATATAGATAGGAGTAACAATAGGAACCTTCTTCGACTTCATCATAGATTGCATCATTCAATTTATCCTCAACGAATTCACCGATACGATCAATCATATCTTCATCGGTTAAGAATGGTGTACGAATAGCAATCTTAGCTGGTTTATTTCCATATACGGTACTATTAGTTTCTACCGCTGCTGAAATCAGTATAATATCTTTAATGAGTGTAGTGTCATCTAAGATGTAATCGAACTCTTCTGCAACACTTGTACCATTTGGTCCATGACCAATCACCATAGCAGTATCCATATTACGATACAATAGATAGGCATCATAAAAGGTTTTAAATGGGTTATGGTCAATATACCCACTAATATATTTACTACTATTATCATTCATATAGTTGGTGGCATTAACGATATGGGTTTTAGATTCCTTAATAGCGTTTACCATTTCCACTACTTCTAATGGACGTCTATTACCGATAGGGAATACCCGTGTCATGTATATCATATCTTTGATGAAGTGTAATGCATCAGTAATCGTTGTGATTTCTCGTGTAAACTTAACTCGACTAATGCGGTCTTGATACATGACGCTTACTCGTCTACCTTGATTTGATTTCTCTGTAGACACCGTAATGATTTCACAAGGAATATATAAGTATCGAGCAACCGCTCTGATAAACTCAACTGTTTTGTTACGAAGTTGATATGGTTTTGCTTGAATCTCAATATGAGTGTATGTGTTCATAATAGTTCTCCTTAATGTAAACGAAAGATAGAGGTATACCGAAATGGTATACCTCTAATTCTTATTTTTCCATCATGTCAAATCGTTCTTTAGCATCTTCGATTTGTTCTTTGATGATTTGGTCTTTGAGAAGTTCTTTATACTTCTTCTGAGCCCTCTTATACTTTTTCGCTTCATCTTTGATTTCCTCTTTGAAGAAGATATCATAATCTGATTTACGATACTTATTGTATGTAGAAGGTTTGATAAATTGACGACCTAATTCTTCGAAGGATAACGATAATGCAATCGAAGGACTGTATGTCAATGCCTTACTTACAGTAAGAATTTGATAGTCGTTCATCTTATCAGGGTTATTGAAATCTGGTGGTTGTAGGATATCTTCATTGCTACGAATCAATCCTTTAAGAATCATCTCTGTATGAACAGAGTCAACGCTCATACCAGATTCAATCGTCAACTTGTTATAGGCATTCACCATTTCATCGATTGTTTCACAATTATAATGGTCTTTCTTATCAAGTAGACGAATGATGTTTTTCAATGGTTTAGAAACTTCGTTATTCACGATATTAATCATCGCTAATGGATGTGTAATATCTAATGCACCAAGTTTCACACCAACGAAATCACCACCAAGTGGTTTAAGCTTATTACTGATTTCAGAGAAGAGATACATTTCTCGACATTCCCCTTCTTCAGCAATTTCACGGATTGGAATCAATTCATCAGAATCCTTATGGCGTAAGTAGAATACTTCTGTATGGTTGTTGAAGTCAGAACTACTGATATCATCCATAGTATACAAGTCTTCTGTACGAATTTGAAGAATCCATTGATTCAAGTCTTCTTTCGTATCTTGGTTAAATACAATCTTATTCGCATCTAATAAGAAGAAACGATAGAAGTCGGCATTGAATTCAACTTTATCGGAATTTGTTTTCAGCATATGCTTAGTAGACAAAATCTTTTGTTGAATTGGGTTATTGGTTTGCGTTGCTGCAAAGCGACCAGCGTGGAAACTAGGTGTATTATTGATATAATACAAATCACCATAGCACTTGTGACAAACACCATCGTGTGCCGTACAAGTGACTGGGGAACGCATTAAGATTGTCTTCCCGATTAAATCCACGTCTTTTTCCATGTCTACGATATGGAGTACGTCTTCTGGTTCATCTGGCAATCTATAGTATCGACCATTGATTTTCTTAAGTACTTTACGGTTAGATACATTCAATTCAACCAACCGTTTAGTATGACAATCATCAACCGTTTTACTGATATTATACGACGATGTAAGAATCATAGTCTTATAAGAGAAGTGACCAGATTTACCCATGACAGTACTATTCATAATCAAGGCTTTAGGACCTGCTTGACCATCAATATAGAAGTTATTAATGGAATTCAGACCACCTGAGATATAGTTACTGTTAATTGGTACAGGAATAACGTTACCTTCTACGTCTGGTTTTAAACCACCAGAGATAGCGAACTCTTGTAACTGACCAGTATTGATACCGGCACCTGTTACTAAGAATGGTTTCAAGTGATTCTCTTCATCGTTTATGATGATATCCAAGAACTCTTTCTTGGAAGATGATAATAAGTCCTCAATTTCTTTTGGTTGCATAGTATCATCGAGTTTAGTATGTAAAATCTCACGGAATCTAGGATATCGTTGAGCTAAGTCAATGAAGGATTCCATATCCATGGTTGTACCTGCTAGGATACCGAAATCGGTGAAGATTTGAGATAACGCATAGATTAAATCATCTAATGCTTTATTCATTGAAATCATATCAACGACTTTGTGATACGGTGCAATGAATGTATGGTTAATATAATCAGATATATAATCTTCGCTGATTTTAGAACCATCAAAGATATGTGGAGAGGATAAGTCGTCCACTCTATCTAATTTACGGAATACGTTCCAAATGATCAAGTTCACGATAAAATGAGTAATGGGCATCTCTTTGATTTGCTCAGCTTTATCATCCGAAAATCTGAACTTGACATGGTGTTTACGAACACGTTCCTGTTCATACCCTTGTTTCATATAGGTATAGAATTCATTGAATAGAGCTTTCCACTCTTTCTTTGAACCTACAATGTTTCTAACTTCGAATACGGTTTTGGTGAGTCGCTCATGATAAGCATCATAATTGATGTCACCAACGCATTCAGTATGTATAGTTTCCATAGTGCCTCCTAAGAAAATAGTTAAACTTGAATAGTGACTTGTTTAGTTAGCCATTATAAACCACAGTAAATGGTAATGTGATTTGATGTGTATCGTAGTTGTATGACAATGTAACGATAGAATCATCCGGTTCACGTAATGAGAAGTATGATACTTCTTGTTCTTTATCTAATGGATGGAATTCATATACACCACTAAGATGGTATTTAATACGACCTTCATCTCTAAGTAGAGATTCAACTTTACTTAAACCGATGGAATCATGTAAGAACTTAATCGTTGTTTTCATTGCTTCAAAACTAACTGCGATAGAAGTGGTTCTAACAAACATTTCACTTGTCCACTTAGACGGCTCAAACAACTCTTGAATCGTATTACGTCTAAGTCTGTCTGCTACTTCCTTAGTAGCATACCACTTAGTAGGTGGTATTGTACCATACGCAGATTCGCTGTTATCATATCGAATGATAAAGCTATCATTACCGAATGGTTTAAATAGTCGAATATCCTTAACTGTCAAGTCAATCAATAATTCACCGATGTTATTACATCGATTATGGTTGAATAGGCCATGTTCAGCTAAGGTCATACGTGTTGTTTTAGTTTGGTCCGTATGGTCCCATAGTTTTACTAATTTGAAATTAGAAATGGAATCTTGCATATAGATACCAATCACGTCACCTTTTCGAATATTGTTTAGGTGACCTACTATTTTAGTCGTACCCGATTTCATTAGAATAACACTGTCATTATTATATAGGTACTCTAACCAACTTTCACCTGTAGAGAATACAGGATATACTGCTTCAGGTCCCATATCTCTATCAAAGGTGGTAATCACTCCAATCATCTGTTGTAACATAAAAAACTCCTTAACTTATCTAAAGAAAAAGGTATAGGCTAGGAATATCCCAACCACAACCCATATGATATCAATTAATCCGCGAATGACCCTAATCGGTAATGGATCAGGGTTATTGACAACAATCAATTTTCGTCCACGTTTCTCTCTCATAAACGTTTCTCCTTTGGTACACATTCGCATTCACCCCCTTATGGAATAATATCGAATAATCTAGCCATAAGGTAGAATACGAGAAGGATTATTGAAATATAGGAAAGGATGACAAGTGTCTTAACGACGTGATATAGTCTTTCCATGTTTTCTTGCTGCCTAGGTGTCATTGTATTTTCTCCTTTGTTAATTATACCATATATAGAATCTGGCTCTATATATGGTATAATATATGCTTATTATAAGTCTATGATATTGCTCATATGTGCCGTACCGGAACGAGTACGCAATGTCACATCACCAAGACTTTCCAAAATAGGATTGAACTTAGAAACGATATCGTCTATCATAGTTTCTATATCCATAGTACGGATTAACCAATCTGGGAGTCTATCAATATTTTGAGGAATCCCTACAACGGTAATACCA
>ERZ773196.650-NODE-650-length-21568-cov-4.061358_pt1 | contig 21568 bp, 21 predicted proteins | sample MGYA00581009_ERZ773196 | MGnify/ENA primary metagenome ERZ773196 (study PRJEB29015, sample SAMEA2738162) | human oral metagenome | biome: human oral; feature: human-associated habitat; material: saliva | place: China | collected 2243 ... | reverse complement strand
CATTGCATAACTTTTATACATAAAGCCTCCTTCTCTTTTTCTTCGGAAGCCCCAAAAGCACTGAAAAATCTACGCGTTCTCTTTCGTCCATTTTTCAGTGATCTCGGAAATCTTTCCGAAGAAAATGGTAAATGGTTCTTGAATCAACTTATTATACTAGAGGGCCGATGACGGCACAAGTCCGCCCGGCTTTTCTTTCAAACGAAAAGGCAGAAAGGAATCTCCCCTCTGCCTCGAAAATGCCTATTACTTTCTGATACCCAGCTTCTCAATCAACGCTCTGTATCCATCAAGATCCGTCTTCTTTAAGTAATCCAGAAGACCTCTTCTATGACCAACCATCATCAGAAGTCCGCGTCTGCTGTGGTGATCCTTCGGATTGCTCTTTAAGTGCTCAGTAAGCTCTACAATTCTCTCTGTAAGAAGTGCCACCTGAACTTCCGGTGAACCGGTATCTCCGGGCTTTCTTCCGTACTTAGCAACCAACTCTGCTTTCTTCTCTTTTGTAATCATTTTTTCTCCTTCTTTGCGTTCTACGCAAGTCTCACGAAAAACGGAACAAGCGTCGGAGTGCGCTTTGCTACGTCTTCGCGTTATAAAAGTTTCCGGGATTTCCCTTTAAAGAAAATCCCCTCGTGAAAAAGCACTGTTGCCTCTCTTCACGAGGAAATATGATACTGTATCTCCCTCCCGCTGTCAAGGTTTTCCGGGAGTCACAAGTTCAAGTCATGGAGTCACAAGTTTAAGTTCGCCTTTTTCGAAATTGCTCTACAGTAAGCAAATCCTCCTTTAACTGTACTTTCAAAGCATCCAGATTCGGAAAGCGCTTTTGCTCCCGAATCCTCTGTAAAAAGCTGATGCGAATCTTTTCGCCGTAAATCTCTTTATCAAAATTAAGAAGGTGACTTTCGATAGTTAAGGGATTTTCCGCGGAAATACTGGGATTTCTTCCGATGTTCGTCATCGCATCGTATTCTTCTCCCAGGACCATCACCTTCGTGTAATATACGCCTTCCTTCGGGATGAGCTTCCCTTCTTTCGGGAAAATGTTCGCTGTCGGAAAAGACAGGCTTCTTCCGATAGCTTTTCCGTGCACTACGGTTCCATTTATACTGTAGGGTCTTCCGAGAAGCGCAGCCGCTTCTTCCACTCTTCCCTCTTCCAGGGCTTTTCTAATATAGGAGCTTGAAATTTCCACCTCCTCTCCGGAAGGGCTCTTCGTCAGCACTTTATCCACCACCGTCAGGCTAAAGCCGTATTTTCCCTGCAAATTTTTCAAAAGCTCTACATTCCCGGCTCCCTGATAGCCGAAGCTACAGTCCGTTCCCACCACAAGATGCTTCACCTTTAAGGCTTCGATCAGAATGATTCTCACAAAATCTTCCGGACTCATGCGTGCCGCTTCCACCGTTAAAGGATAGAGATAAACCTCCTGAAAGCCGGCATTTTTCAAACGGGTAAAATGTTCATCCTCCGTGGAAAGCATTTCATTTCTCCCCTTGAAAAAGAAGCTTCCTTTTTCCATAGTAAAAGAAAGAACCGCAGGCTTTAAGCCCTCTTCCACTCCAATGCGGAAAACGGAAGAAAAGATTTTTTGATGTCCCAGATGCACACCGTCAAACTTCCCGAAGGTCAGCACTGTCGGAACCTTACTGTACAGTGCCGGCTTCAAAAAAGAAGAAAGCGCTCCTTCCTTTATATACTGTTCAATTTCGGAGAGCGTCTTACTCTCTTTCAAGTGAAATTCTCCGACCTCTTCCCGGGTAAGCGCAGACATACAAGCCTTCGTTCCGAGCTTTTCTCCTATCTCCGTACAAAGTGTGCGAATATAAGTGCCTTTCGAGCATTTTACACGAAAAGTAATTCTTTGGTGCTTTTCAAGGCAGGAAAGCGCAGCAATGCTCTCCGGAGCCGTGATAGAAAGAAGCTCTATGGAAAAAATTGCAATTTGAGAAGGCTTTCGCTCTATCACGATTCCTTCTCTTGCCATACTGTAGAGTCGCTTTCCTCCAACCTTTTTAGCACTGTACATGGGGGGAATCTGCTCTCTTTTTCCAAGAAGAGAATGAAAGGCGGATAGAACTTCTTCTTTTGTAACATACTTTTTCTCTTCCGATAAGCGCTTGCCCGTACTGTCTTCCGTATCCGTCTCTACACCAAGAAGCATTTCAGCCCGATAAACCTTCACTTCACTCATAAGGCTGTCTACCAGCTTGGTGGCCTTTCCCACACAAACAAGAAGCACCCCTTCCGCTATAGGATCCAAGGTGCCTGCATGTCCCATCTTCTTTTCATGGAGAATTTTTTTTAAAGCGCGGAGCACATCAAAGCTCGTCATCCCCGCTTCTTTATTGACATTGATGATTCCATCCATAGTTTGTATTATTATCTCTTAGCTTCTCTCAACGGTATAAAGTCTAACTCATTTTAAACGTGGCGCTTATTATAAAAAATAATCTAAAATTTTTCTTGATTCGTTATAGCCTATTGATTACTGCCTGTTGCTTACAAAGTCCGGCGCATCCGTCTGCTTTCTGAGCTCCGCTATAATCTTTTCCAAAATCGAGTTCACATCGCCTTTTAAACTGCAACCTGCCGCCATCTTATGACCGCCTCCGGAAAAGTGGGCCGCCACAGTGGACACATCCAGTGCCGTATTGTTGGAGCGAAGGCTCACTTTATAGGTATTATTTCCTACCTCATAAAGGAAAATCACGCCGTCCACCTCTTTTGTTTCCCTGAGAACGCTGACGATGCCGTCCACATCCTTCTGATCCACGGAAAAACTTTCCATGTCCTTCATACTGAGAGAAGAAGCAAAAATACGCCCCTCCATATAGAGCTTTCCCTCTAAAAGCACCTTTCCCGTAACACGCTGCTGATTCACTGTCTTCATATAGAAACTGTCATCGATGATGGAGGAAAAAGCAATCCCCTTATCCATGCATTTCCCTGCTATCTCCATCGTATGGGAACTTGTAGAACTGTATTTAAAAACACCGGTATCATGAATGATTCCGGTATAAATACAGGTTGCCACTTCCCTTGTGAAATACCGTTCATCCATTAAATCAAAGCTGATTTCGCAGGTGCTTGACGCGTCAGGCAGGATGGTATGATGCGGAAACTCTTCTCCGCTACTCGTAATGTGATGATCCACGACATAGCGTTCTTTCGCATTTTTCGCGAGTCGCCCGTATTCTCCCAGTCTTTCATAAACTCCACAATCACAGATGATGGCGAGGTCATACTCGTCATTAGGAATGTCATGGCGAACCTCGGAGAAGCCGGGAAGGTAGGCAAATTTATTGTTCGCTTCCATCAAGAACACTGTTACTTCCTTCTCCGGAAAACGTCCCAGAATATAATTTTTCCAGCCCAAAGTAGAGCCCAAACAGTCTCCGTCCGGGCGAGTATGCCCTAGTATACAGATGTTTTTTGCCTTTTCTATCAGAGATTCCAGAAGCTCTCTCATGTTTTGCCTCACTATTCTTCCTCTTCTTTATAATGATTTTCCCGATTCACCGCCTCCCCTACAGGACGTGCCTCATCCTCCAGTTTTACCTTATTAATCAAGGCATCCATACGGGAACCGTACTCTACGGAATGATCCGGGACAAATTGTAATTCCGGAGTATGTCGAAGATTCAAGCTTTGCGCCAATTCCCTTCTTAAAAATCCGGCAGCGGCCTTCAATCCTTCTATAGTCCTGCCAAGACTTTCCTCACTCCCAAGACAGGAAACATAGACTTTACAATACTGTAAATCGGTGCTTAAGTCCACTCCGGTCACATCACAAAAGGGAGATACACGACTATCCTTTACTTCGTTCCGAATCAGGACAGATAAATTTCTTCGTACATCTTCATTTCTTCTTTGATTCTTAAAACTTTGTCTTTTCAAGCTACACCTCTTCCTTATTTCACATCAGAACGAGCGAGATACCGCACTTCGCAAATGATTCTCGTTCTTGATAAGATGTCTCCGCATTCTCTCAGTCACTTGTTGAGAACAAAAAAGCTGTGAAAGAGCAAAGATAAGTTCTTTCACAGCCCCCATTTATCTCTTTACTTCTTCCATGATATAAACTTCCAACTGGTCACCCTCTTGGATATCGGTATAATCTTCCAGAACAATACCGCACTCCTGCTTGGTTCCTACTTCCTTTACATCATCCTTAAAGTGTCTGACGGAGGCAATATTTCCGTCAAAGAGCTGTTCGCCGTCTCTTGTGAGGCGCGCCTTCGCTCCTCTTTGTACCTTACCGTCCGTAACGAAAGATCCCGCAATCACACCTACTCCGGAGGACTTAAAGATCATCCGCACTTCCGCATGGCCGATGATTTTTTCCTCAAAGACAGGAGCAAGCATCCCCTTCATCGCCAGTTCAATATCTTCAATTACCTTATAGATAATGTTATAGAGACGAACGTCTACATTTTCTCTTTCGGCAATATCCTTCGCTGTAGCATCAGGCTTCACATCAAATCCGATAACAATCGCATTGGAAGCAATGGCAAGATTAATATCGGACTCATTGATAGCACCTACACCGGAATGGATAACCTTGACCTGCACTTCTTCATTTTGAATCTTTTGTAAGGAATCCCGAACCGCTTCCACGGATCCTTGTACATCCGCTTTAAGCACAATCGGAAGATCTTTCAACTCACCTGCCTTAATCTGATCAAAGAGCGCATCAAGACTGACTTTCTTTCTGGACTCTTCCACCATCTTCTGCTTTCCTTCGGAAACGAAGGTATCCGCATAAGCCTTCGCCTCTTTCTCGTTATCCTTCACTTGGAAAATCTCTCCGGCATTCGGTACGGAATTTAAACCTAAAATCTCAACCGGCATGGAAGGCGTTGCCTTCTTGATTCGTCTTCCCTTGTCGTCAATCATGGCACGAACTTTACCGAAAGCGGAGCCTACAGCCACAACATCTCCTACACGAAGCGTTCCCTTCTGCACAAGAAGTCGGGCAACAGAACCTCTACCCTTATCGAGTTCCGCCTCAATCACCACGCCATAGGCTTTACGATTCGGATTAGCCTTGAGTTCCAGAACATCCGCCTCCAAGGCAATATTTTCCAAAAGATTTTCCAAGCCCTCTCCGGTTTTTGCGGATACAGGGCAGCAAATGGTGCTTCCGCCATAATCTTCCGCAACCAAATCATAGGTCATCAGCTCCTGTTTTACCTTCTCCACATTTGCCGTCGGCTTATCAATCTTGTTAATAGCTACTATAATCTCGGTATTGGCAGCCTTAGCATGATTAATGGCCTCAATGGTTTGCGGCTTAATCCCGTCATCCGCAGCTACAACCAGTACGGCAATATCCGTCGATTGCGCACCGCGCATACGCATGGCGGTAAAGGCTTCATGTCCGGGAGTATCGAGGAAAGTGATCACTCTCGGCTCTCCGTTTACCTTAACGGAAACCTGATAAGCACCGATGGACTGGGTAATTCCGCCATGTTCCTTACTCGTTACATTCGTGTTTCGAATCGCATCCAGGATAGAAGTCTTACCATGGTCAACGTGTCCCATTACAGCAACGACAGGCGGACGAGACTCCAAGTCCTTCTCCTCGTCGACCTCGGAATCCTGCACCAATTCCTTAATGACATCGACTTTTTCTTCCATTTCGCAAAGAATATCGTATTCTACCGCAATATTCTCCGCTTCTTCATAAGAAAGCTCCGTGTTCAGTGTTACAATCTGTCCTTTTAAGAAGAGCTTTTTGATAATGTCGGCTGACTTCTGTTTCATCTTTTCCGCAAGCTCTTTAATCGTAATGACTTCCGGAAGGGTAATAGACTTAATGGTTTCTTCTACTGTTTTCACTACTTCAGGCTTAATAAAGGCTCCTTTTCCTGTCTTCTTTACCTTAACCTGATCATCTCTCTCGTAGGATTGTGTTGCGCCGTACTTGTTCTGCTTTCTCTGCGCCCTGTTTTTCTGGGAAATTGTTGCCTTTTCATTTTCAAAGCTCTGCTTCCCGTAAGTTTTCTTCTGCGGTTTCACGGCGTCATGCTTTACGCGACTCTGCTTCTCCACAATTTCCGATGTAAAGGAGGGTGCAGCCGCCTTCTTTCCCGCTTGTGCCTTGCCTCTTCCTTCAAAAGGCTTTTTGTCTTCCTCCTTGAAAAATCCGCCTCTTTTCTCACTATCCTTTCCGAAATTCTTCGTGAAAGCGGGTTTTCTCTCTGTTTTAGGAAATGCCGGAGCTTTTCTTTCCGTATTTTCCTTATCCGAAGACTTTTCCCTCGCCTTCTTTGCCGCCTCTTCCGCTTCTTTCTTTCTGGCCTCTTCTCTTTCCCTTTCTTCCTTAAGAATTCTTTCTTCCTCGAGCCTCTTTTCTTCTTCCGCCTGTTTTTTCTGAATGGCATTTAAGGCCTTAAGGGGCGTCACTCTTGCCGTTCCCGGAGGAAGCGGTCTTCCGTTAGGAGACTTCTTCTCTTCCTCCTTCTTTGTCGCCTCTTTGCCTTCTTTCGCCTTCTTGTCTTTATCTGAAAATTTACCACTCAGAGGGTGGTTTTTATGATTGACAGAATTCTGAGAATGGAAAACCACAGCCAATTTTTTCTTCTTGACCGTACCTTCTTCCTTTTTCTCCGCACTGCCTTTTGCCTTATTCTCCTCTAACATTCGCATTCCCTCCATTCATAATCCCGACTATTCTCTCCCCGAAGCCTTCATCCTCTATAGATAGAGAAGAACGCATTTCCTTACCGATAATTTTCCCGAGCTCCTCTTTTTTCCCATATTGATAAAAAGGGATTTTGTAGTAAAAACAACTGTTATTAAACTTTTTTGTCGTGTTTTCAGAGGCATCTTCCGCTACAAACACAACTTTTGCCTTACCCTCTTTGATGGATTTCTCCACGGAAAACTCCCCTGCTTTAATCTTTCCCGCCTTCATCGCAAGTCCGATTAAACCATAAACTCTATTCTGCAATTTTTTTAATTTCCTCCTTCAGCTTCATTAAGCTTTCCTCAGGAATATTTTCCTTAAAGGCTCTGAAAAAAGCCTTCCTTTTCTCCGCCTTTTCCAAGCAGGAAATCCTTGGACAAAGATAAGCCCCTCTTCCGTTCTTTTTTCCGCTTAAATCCAGACAATATACGTCGTCTTCTCCCCTAACAATGCGTAGAAGATCTTTTTTCGCTTTCTTTTCATTACATGCTATGCAAGAACGCAAAGGCTCTACTTTCATTTTACCTCCAGAGTACTTCTAAAAACTATTCCTGTTCCTCTTCCGTATAGTCGTCCGGGTGCTCCTCATTTTCCTCATCAGCTTCGTCTTCTCCGTGATAATCAATCCCCATTTCATCAAAAATTCCCTGCTCCTGTGCCTGGGATTCCGACTTAATGTCGATCTTATAATTGGTAAGCTTCGCAGCCAGACGTGCGTTCTGACCCTCCTTACCGATAGCAAGGGAAAGCTGGTTATCCGGGACAATGACTAAAGCATCCTTATTATCCTGATCCGCAATTACCGCTATAACCTTGGCGGGAGAAAGCGCATTTTCAATGAGGTAGGCCGGATTTTCATCATAATTAATGATATCAATCTTCTCTCCCCGAAGCTCTTCCACTATAGCATTGACTCTTGTTCCGTTTAAACCTACACATGCGCCGACAGCGTCAACATCCTCATCGTGCGATAAAACGGCCATTTTAGTACGAGAGCCCGCTTCTCTGGCTATAGCTTTAATCTCTACAATACCGTCCCTAAGTTCCGCCACTTCTTCATAAAACAGTTTTCTCACGAGCTCCGGATGTGTTCTGGAAAGAATCAGCTTCGGTCCCTTTGGATTATCCTTCACTTCCACAACGTAAACCTTAATTCTCTGATTGGGGAGAATCTTTTCCCCTTTGATTTGCTCTCCCTCTGCGAGATAACCGTCTACCTTGCCTAAATTCACAATGAGCGCTCTGCCCGTATCTTTCTCCACAACTCCGGAGATTACTCTCTTAGCCATGGAATAATACTCTTCGTAGAGAATCTTTCTTTCTTCTTCCCGAATCTTTTGGACGATTACTCCCTTCGCATTCTGCGCCGCAATACGGCTGAAAGCCTTGGAGTCTATCGGAACCTGAACGATGTCCCCCAAAGAGTATCTCGCATCAATATTTCTTGCCTCTTCCAAGCTGATTTCCTGATTGGGGTGATTTACTACTTCTACGACCGTTTTTTCCGCAATCACGGTAAAAGCCGCTGTTTTCGGGTCCATGCTGACTTTTACATTGTCCGAAGAACCGAAATGATTCTTACAAGCCGTCTGTAAAGACAACTCAATGGCCTCAATAATAGCTTGTTTGGAAATTCCTTTTTCTTTTTCCAACAAATCCAGCGCCAATCTTAATTCCTCATTATTCATCGCTCTACTCCCTCTTATTCCTCTATGTCCTCTTCAAACGCAGCTTCACTGTCGGAAGGATTGTCCTTGAATCCTAAGGAACAAACCTCCAAGATATACTCTTCTTCAATAAAGTCTTCCTGATCCAACCACTTGGAGAGCCTTCTGGAAACCATCGCACAGTCATTGACCGTCATATCCTCTTCGTCCGCCCTGTATATAAAGGCACGAAGATAATGCATTCCCGTTTCCTCCGTAAATGTCACACTGTCTAAAACATATCCCATAGAAGGAAGGATTTCTTCCAGATATGCTTTCGTTCTCTCTGTTTCCATGAAATTTCACTCCTTATTGTTAAAAGGAGCAAGCCAACGCTTGCCCCTTTCCAAGTCACAACAATGAAATACTGTAATATTCTAGCATGCTCTTATCCAAATTGCAAGCATCAAAATAAAATCTCTTGCAAAATAAAATCTCTCGCAATGCAATCTCTTGCAATGCCTTGCAATCTATATAATCTCCTGTAATCCAAATAATTTCTTGTAATCCAAATAATCTCTTGTAATCCTTGTAATACTCTTCTCATTCTATGAGTTATTACTGCCTCAAAAAAAGAGACCCTTTATGCAAAGAGTCTCTTCTATGCGTGCGACAGGATTCGAACCCACGACCTTCTGGTCCGTAGCCAGACGCTCTATCCAGCTGAGCTACGCACGCTTGCGAAACGCAAGGAATATCATAGCAAAGCTTCATTTTCCTGTCAAGCACTTCTTCTAAATCTCATCCATTGCACCGTTTCTCTCCAAGATTCCGGGAATCTCTGCAAGAGATACAATACGATAACGGAACTCTGCACGAGAGCCTGCCAACTCCTTTAATCTTCTGGAGATTCTCTGGTAAATAATGGCACAGTCTTCTCTCTTGGTTCCAATCAGAAGAATCAGATACTGGGAGGAAGAATACTTGGTGTAAACGTCTCCCTTTCTTAAGCCTTCGGATAAAGACTGCTGTAAAATCTCGGCACGGGTATTCAGCTTATCCTGATTCTGGATGGGCTTTCCTTCATAATCCACCAAGGTGCAAAGCATCATAAAGATGGAAGAACCTCTTCTTTCCAGATTTCGTCTAAGTACATGATAAACGTCAATAAAGCTGGTGAAGGGGCAAAGGTAAGCGCCAATCTTCCTGGTTCCCATCTCGCTCTTCAGCTTCTCGTCCTTACGAACAATGTTGGCCTGAATCTGACGGATATCGTCGGTTACTACACGAACATTGTCGGAAAGTCTTTCGTAGCAAGCCCGTAAAGCATCGGGAATGGGTACTTCCAACTCGTCCTGATAGTAGTGAGCGCACTTCATGTACAAATCGTATGCGGTCTTATAATCCTTCTTCAGAATCAAAGCATCAATCATCTCGATCTGCCATCCGTTGTCCGGATAGATTTTATTGGCCTGATCGTACATCATGAAAAGCTCTTCGTATTCCTGATGCTCACGGTAATAAGCCCCTAAGAATTCAATCACTTCATCATAAAGGCGCTTTAGGCGAACGCTCTCCAAGATTACCCAGTAATCCGTAGCAAACTCCGGCAACAATTCACCCTTGTATATCTTAAAAGCCTTCTGATAGTAAGACAACTTCTTACTCTCTTCCTTACTGTTCTTCGCCTTTAAGCAAATGTCTTCGAATTCCTGCACGTCCATGACGTAATCATACTCAGGAAGATACTCCGGAGCATAGATTCCTCTTTTTCCGTCAATAATCTTCTTTCCGGGCATCCCCGCCTTCTTCAACTGGGTTCTCGCCTGGTGGAGCAGGTTATTCAAGCTGTTATTTTCATCCAAAAGGGACTTATGACCGAAAATTCCATCAATCAAATCTCTTTTGGAAATGCCCCCCAGCCCTCTTAAGAGGACAATTTCGGTGAGCTTTAGGAAATTGGCTTTATTGTTATTTCCTAAGTCTAACTGCTTATCTCCGATGTAAAGAGAAAAGCCACCCAGCATCTCTACATAAATTCTACTTTTCTTTTTCGCTTCCATAATCGTCCTTTATCAAAAATACCATTTGTTCCTGCCTATTTTAAGATTTTTTTTATCGATTGTAAAGCTTTAAAAGGATAAATATTTTGGCTTTTTTCAATATTTCCTGTATTATACTAGGAAAAACGAAAAAAAGGAGACTCCTATGCGAATTTTATTAGTAGAAGACGAGAAAATTCTATCCAAGAGCATTAAAATGATTTTGGAGCGGGCGGAGTATGAAGTGGATACGGCGTATGACGGGGAAGAGGCTTTGGAGTATGCCAAAACCGCCATTTACGATTTAATGATTTTGGATGTGATGATGCCCAAGCTGAACGGTTATCAGGTAGCCAGACAGCTGCGTAAAGAAAAAAACGGTCTGCCTATTCTGATGCTTACCGCTAAAAGTCAGCTGGAGGATCGTATCGAAGGCTTGGAGGGGGGTGCTGACTACTACCTCACCAAGCCCTTTGACAAAAGAGAGCTTTTGGCCTGCATCTCCGCCTTATTGCGAAGGCAGGGACAGGAAGTAAACAGCTTAAGCTTCGGAGATTTAAGCCTGGATTTGGATAGCAAAGATCTTTCTTCCGGAGCACATAGTCTGAAGCTTTCCAAAAAAGAATTTGAACTGATGCGTATGCTTTTACAAGGAAAAAATCAAATTCTAAGTAAGGAGCAGATTCTCCAAAAAGTCTGGGGCTATGACAGTGACGCGGTGGAAAACCATGTGGAGGTTTATGTGGGATTTCTTCGGAAAAAGCTTCGACTTTTGGAAAGTACTGTAAGCATCCAAAGCCGCAGAGGTCTGGGATATTTTCTGGCGGAGCAGGAAGAAAGCAAGAAGGCGTAAAAAAGGCTTGTCGGATTTTTGGAAAAATAAAAAGCGAATCATGAAAGGATGAAAGGAAGCCCATGAAAAAACAGAAAATTCGTATTATGGTCCTCCTCTTTTTGCTCTTTGCTGTAATGTTGTTGGTATTGTCCTTCACCAACTTTAACTACAGTAAAAAAACGCTGGAGGAGCAAGTGAATATGGAGCTGGAACAGCTGATGTTCCCGGGCTTTAGAAATGGTCATGAGTCTCTCCCCAGCCGTTCCTTTTCCTACGTCATCCTGGAAATTGGAGAGAATAACGAAATCACAAGCCAGCAAAGTTCCCCGGCCTGGGACTATTCCACCCTTGATTCTCCCCCCTCCGAAAAAAGTCCGGAAGGAAAGGATTCGGGTTCTCCTCCGATGAATATGAAGAGCAAACAAAAGGATGCCCCTTCGGAAACAGCTGCAGAAACAAGCTCTCCGAAAACTGATGCGGAAAGCAACGAAGAAATCTATACCGATGAAAGCTCCGAAGTCTTAAATACTATTGTGAAGAAGATTTTGAGCAAAGGAAAAAGCTCCGGTACAGTCTATCCTTATAAGCTTCGTTATCTTCTTAGAGAAGAAGGGCAAAAAACCTTGATTTTAGGAGATTATCAGAGAGAACTAAGCATACTGAATAAACAAGCCTTTTCCACTGCGCTCTTAGCTTTGATACTGATTCTGCTTTTCCTCCCTCTGGATTATTTCTTTTCCACCTGGGCCATCCGTCCCAGTGTGCAAGCCATGGAAAAGCAAAAGCAGTTTATTTCCGATGCCGGTCATGAATTAAAAACGCCATTGGCTGTTATCGCCGCTAATCTGTCCCTTCTGGAAGACCAGAATTTAGCTCCGGAAACAGGTGATTTTGTTCAGAACATCGCTGTAATGAGTAAGAAAATGCAGGGATTGGTGGAAAAGCTTTTACAGCTTTCCCGTTTAGAGCAACAGATATTCACCTACGGAGAAATGGATTATTCCCGAAAAGTGGCTGAAATCTGCCTACAAATGGAAGCTCTGTTTTTTGAAGAAGGAATGGAATTAGAAGTTGACCTAGAACAGAATATTGTCTTAAAGCACGCTATAGAAAGTCAAGTGGAAGAGGTTTTACGAATCTTTTTGGATAACGGACGAAAATATGCGGATAAACCCTCTACCCTCTTTGTAAAGCTTTACAGAGAAAAAAATATGGCCGTCCTTTCCGTGGACTCCGCGGGAAGAAGCTTGAGCAAGGAAGAATTCGAAAAGATTTTTTCCCGCTTTACCCGACTGGATGAGGCCAGAAGCCAAAGCGAAAGCTTCGGTTTGGGACTATCCATCGCCAAGGAAATCGCCGCCAACCACAAGGGGAAAATCTATGGCTACGGGAAGAATGGCAGGAATTGCTTTGTCCTTGCCCTCCCCTTACAGTAAAGAAAATAGGATGTGAAGTAAGGATTTAACGTTGCTTTCCGACAAAACAGCTTCGCTTGGGGGCACGCTCTCGCTAACCTCGCCTACGCAGGGGTACTAAGCGAAAAACTTCCTTTCAGTCGTTTTTCGCAAGTGCCCGCGGGCTCAGATTGCCCCTGCATCGAAGCTGTTTTGCATGAAAGCAAGGTCTACAGAATCTTTTGCTTCACATCCTATTTATTATTTTTGTAAGGGAAAGGAGCAAGGAAAAGCAATTCCTGCTATTGTACCGCACAGAGAATATCATTGTTGATGGTGGTGTAGAACTCCTTCTTTAGGCTTGGATAGTCCCCTTTGTACTTGGCCATCAGGTACATTAACTTGGTAATGGTGGCTTCCAAGGTCATATCATAGGCTTCCAAAAGCTGGAAGTCTTTTTTGATTTTCTGTCCTACCTGATAGATTTCCATGTTGGAGCCTTCGTTTACCACTTGGGTGGCCATGACAATGATTTTTCCTTTTTTCTGCCACTTCTCCATTTCCTTATAAAAGACTTCCTGCATACTTTCCGGAATACCGCCTACGCCGAAGCTTTCCATGACGATACAATCATAATTTTCAAAGAGGTAGGAAAGCATTTCCGGTCTGGTACCGGGAATCAGCTTTAAAACACAGATGGAATCATCCAAATCCAAATGGAATTCCACCGCCTCTCTCAGGGGCAGGTAGGGGATATATCGAATGATTCTGCCGTCCTGCATTCTGGCCAAGGTTGGGAAATTCACACTTTGAAAGGCATGGAAAGAACGGGCCATCATTTTCTTCGCTCTGGTACCGGAAATCACATTGCCGTTAAAGAGAAGAACTACATTTTCCGAATAAGGGTCACAGGCGTAGCGCACGCTGTCCAGAAGATTCATCTTGGCATCGGTACTGTCCTGATTAATGGGTTTTTGAGAGCCGGTGATGACAATGGGCTTTCTGGAATACTGTACCATATAGCTTAACGCCGCAGAGGTATAAGCCATGGTATCCGTGCCGTGTAAAACCACAAAACCGTCATAGCGGTCATAGTTTTTTTGAATACAAGCCCCCATCTCCCGCCAAATCTTAGGTTGCATATTGGTGGAATCCACATTGCAAAGCTGAACAATGGAAAGCTCGGCAATCTTCTGTAGTTCCGGCACAAAGGCAATGATTTCCTCTGCACTAAGAGCCGGACTTAGTCCCTCCTCCGTTTGCTTGGAGGCTATCGTTCCTCCTGTGGCAATTAGCAATACCTTTTTCACCCGTTTCTCCTTCCGTGTAAAATCTACTTTTGTTCTATAAATCTATTTAACTTCTCTGTTTTTTTGAATTCCCCTTTTAGGATTTATATGTTTAGCTTTCCTTCTTTAAAAGTCCGCATCATCTCATTGGTTAAGCTGAAATCATTTCCCTGGAGCTCCAGCTCCTCCCGACTGAGCCAGACTGCCTCAGAAAGCTCTTCCTCATCTCGAACAATCTGAACCTCTCCTGTCTCCGTAAAAGAAGCCTTTTCCTCATCCACTTTGGCAAAATATCCCAAGAGCAAGTCGTCCGCCATTCCCCAGGGCTGGGATTTATAATACTTTAGCTCCTTAATGGGAACACCGGTTTCTTCCATAGCCTCCCGAATTGCCGCTTCCTCCCCAGTCTCCCCAATCTCGATAAAGCCTGCCACAAGGGCGGGCAAATAGCTTAATCTGTTAGCGTATCTTGTGCAAAGGATTTTCTCCTTATGGATGATTCCCACAATCACTGCCGGCATAATCTTCGGATAGAAGACCTCCTGACAGTTGGGGCAACGCATAGCCCTTTCTTTTTTGTCCTTCTCCGTCTTTGTGCCGCAGACGCCGCAATAGCGGTGCTTTTGATAAAAATGAAAGAGATGCATCCCTGTATTGGCCAAAAAGAGCAGAGACTTTGGTCCCTTAAACTCCCGTCGCAGCTCTTCCAAGGAAAGATATTCTCCGAATTCCACGATATCTTTCAGCAGATAATAGTCCTGCCCGTCCAGGGAAAAAAGGTAGGTAAATGACTTTCTCCAGTCATTTCCCATGGCCTGCTGCTCTCCCTTTCGGGATAAAGCATTTTCCTGTACTTCCTCTTTTTCCTTGGGAAAGGAGGACAAATACTCTTTGATTTTATAAAAGGAAAAGCCCTCTCCCTCCGGACATCTTAGGCTTGAACCATCTCCGCTCATGATAGCATCTGAAGGATCCACCTTTTTTCCGGACTCTCTTTTTACCAAAACCGACTTTCCCGAAAAGGAAAGGAAAAAATCCTCCTTTCCGGGCTTTTTTTCCGGATGATATTGATTTTGAAAATGATGTTGTCCCAGGTCTTGAATCATCTGGCTTTATCCTTTCTTACGCTATTGTCTGATTGAAAACGATTTCATCTTATTTTTTAGGATGCTCTTCCAAAAATTTTAGGTAAAGCAAATCTTCAGGCACTGTAATCTTTTGGTTTTGCTCTTCCCCTAAAACCAGATAGGGCTGTTCCTGCGTAAAGGCTTCCACCATCATGGCGTCATCCGTAATGCTTAGCCCCTCCTCTTTCTTCTCTAAGAAAGTTTTATAGGCTTCCCAAAGCAGAGGAAAGGAAAATGCCTGGGGAGTCTGAATCCGATAAAGGCTGCTTCTATCCACGCTTTCCTTCACAATGCCCTTCTCCACTCGCTTTATGGTATCTGTTACCGGAAGCCCCGGAATCACTGCCCCATAGGACTTTCGGGCTTCATAGATTCTTTCGCATAGGTCTAAACTAAAGCAAGGCCGTGCCCCGTCATGAATAAAAAGAGAGAGCTCGGTTTGAAGATTTTTGCTTTCTCCATGCTCTATCTCCTGCTCTTTTCTATGCTTCTCTCTTATCGCTTCCCTATTTTTCAAAAATTCCAAGGCGGAGTAAACAGACCAGTAGCGCTCTGCTCCCCCCTCAATCAGAGAAACTGCTATACCTTCCTGGGTAAGCGGAGAAAATGAAGCAGCGAGCTCCTCTTTACATTGTGCGGATTCTCCTTCTAAGAACCGAAGCCCCAGCTCTTCCCTCCATTGCTTAAGTTCCCCTTCCACTCTTTCCTTATCTTCCTTGGAAAGAATCAAGAGGATTTCTTTGCACCGATCCCAGCTGCAAAACTTTTGCAGGGCGGAATAATACAAGGGCTTTCCCTGAAAGGGCAGAAACTGCTTTTTTTCCTTGCATCCCATACGGCTGCCTTTTCCGGCCATCAGAAGGATGACGGTAATTTCTCTTTGATTAGGCATTCTTCCCTCCCTAGCCTTCCGTTAAAGCCAAAGAAGGATAAGCATTCAAAGAAGCCTCTCCTCGTTTTCCTGCCTGATAATCATAATAGGCTGCTGCCGCAATCATAGCCGCATTGTCCGTGCACAGCACAGGGCTTGGGCAGTAAAAGCTTAAACCGTGATCCTTCGCCTTCTCCTCCATCTTCCTTCGAAGACAGCCATTTGCGGAAACGCCTCCCGCCACCGCCATTTTGGATACCCCTAAGTCCAGAGCCAGCTGTAGGCATTTTTCCGCCAAGTCCTCACAGACTCCCTCCTGAAAAGAGGCACAAAGGTCTGCCACCCTTATTTCTTCTCCCAACATTTTCTTATGGTTTAGCTCATTTAAAACCGCAGATTTCACACCGGAGAAGCTAAAGTCGTAAGGAGTATCCAGCTTTGCTTTAGGAAAATGATAGGCAAAAGGGTCTCCCTCCTTCGCACTCTGCTCCAGCTTCGGGCCTCCCGGATATCCCAGTCCCACGGCTCTGGCTATCTTGTCGAAGGCTTCTCCCGCCGCATCATCTCTGGTTCTTCCATAGATTTTGATTTTTCCGTAATCCTCCACATACAGCAAATGACTATGTCCACCACTGGCCACCAGGCAAACATAGGGAGGAACGCAATCCTGATGAGCAAGATAATTTGCCGCAATATGTCCTTCAATGTGATGTACCGGAATCAAGGGCTTCTGAATGGCATAGGCCAGAGCCTTAGCTTCGGAGACTCCCACCAAAAGAGAACCTACCAGTCCGGGGCCGTAGGTTACCGCCACCGCCGTAAGATCGGAAAAGCCTTTTCCCGCCTCTTCCATTGCCAGACGAATCACCTCATCAATCTTTTCCAAATGATTACGGGAAGCAATCTCCGGCACTACTCCTCCAAACTCTGCGTGAAGAGCCACCTGAGAGGAAATCACATTGGAAAGCACTTCCTTTCCGTTCTTTACCACTGCCGCTGCGGTTTCATCACAGCTACTTTCGATTCCCAGAATCAAAACATCTTCCATAAAACTGTACTCTTTCTTTCTGTACTCTTTTTATACTCTTTCTCTATTCCTCTTCTTCAAAGGAAATGTCCTTGCTCCAAGCATCTCTGGCGAATTTCACCGGAAAAATATGGCTGAACTTATCCTTATACTGCTCCGGATAAACCTCGGAAGGAGAATAGTGGGTAAGCCACATTTCTCTGGGACGGGCTTCCCGGCCTAAGATAGCCGCCTCTTCCATAGTCATGTGCTTATGCTTCTTGGCATTGGAGAGCTTGTCCTCCTCCCCATACATTCCTTCACAGATAAACAAATCCACATCCTTCGCCTTTTCGGCTATCCTTGGAATCGGTCTGGTATCGGTACAATAGACTACCGAAATACCCCGTCTTTCCTCTCCCATAACCATATCCGGGGTAAAGAGACTGCCCTCATGCTCTACCGCTTCTCCATGTTGCAGGCGGTTCCAGCAGGACACGGGAATGCCCGCCTCCCTTGCCCGTTCTACGGAAAATTTTCCGGATCTGGGAATAGTGATTTTATAGCCAAAGCAGGGAATACTATGTTGCACCTTAAAGGCCTCCAGCTGAAAGCTTTCACAGGAAAAGCTTTGTTGTTCTTCCTGAATTTCTATATATTCGATGGCAAAGGGCAGCTCCGGCGCAATACTTCTTAGTCCATTTACCACCCTGGCCAGTCCTTTAGGGCCAATCATGGTCACCGGCTTGGTTCGTTCCGCATTTCCCATGCTAAGAAGCATTCCGGGAAGCCCGGAAATATGGTCCGCATGGTAGTGGGTAAAGCAGATGGTGTCAATGCTATAAGGGCTCCACCCCTTCTCCCGCATGGCAATCTGGGTTCCCTCCCCACAATCTATCAAAAGACTGGACCCGTTACAGCGTAGCATTAAGCTGGTGAGCCAGCGCTTGGGAAGGGGCATCATACCGCCGGTTCCCAGTAAACATAATTCTAACATAATTTATTGTATCGTCCTTTCCATGAGGATGGCATCCTCTTCCGGATCCCGGTAATAAGCCTTCCTTTTGGAAAAGGCCCGAAATCCCTCTCGTTCATAGATTGCTTTGGCAGGGGCATTACTTTCCCTTACCTCTAAAAATATTTTCTGAATGGCTTCCCGATCTCCGATAGAGAGAATTTCCCGAAGCAGTTGCTTCCCAAAGCCCTTACCTTGATGCTTTTTCTTCACGGCAATGCTTTCCAACTCTCCTTCCACGCCTAAGACTCTCAGAATCGCGTAGCCTAAGATTTCCTCTTCCTCCATCAAGACAATGGCTCTATCGTATTTTCCCTCCACGGCACGAAGAAAATCCTGCCGGGAATAGGCCATACTGCCAAAAAGTGCTTGATCCATCTCCCAAATCTCTTCCACATCCCGTACTTCCATGTACCGAAAAAACATTTCTCCTCCTTGATTGTAGGCAATGAGTGATAATTGCTCTTTCCAAGCAACTTTCTTGATTCTTTGGTGGATTCCATTACACTCTGCCCACTTTACTCGTGAATCGGATAGTTCTTCGCAATCAGCTTATCCTTGGTTTTCCCTAAATCCTTGTAAGCCTCTTCCTGCACAATCTGAAAATCCTTTAAAGCTCCTGCTTCCTTTTCTCTTTCCGCCTGAGGCTTCCTTAAATACTCCAGATGAAATCCCGCTTCCAAGCCCTCCGCCTTTTTCTTTTCTCCCAGTAATGCCAGGGAAGTAGCTCTTTGCAGGGCATTCTGGGGGTTGGGGAACAGGCAACGTTCTTTTCCCAAAGTCTCTTCAATCTGCTTTCTATAGGGGAAAATGCCGTCTCCCAAGAAAATCTGCTGCCCATCAAGCTCTTTCGAAAAGGCAAGAAGCTCTTCAATGCTTACCGCCCTTTCCGGAGAAATACACTGCCCTAAGCGATAGGATGCGGTATAAACCTGTCCTCTTCTGGCATCCAAAAGTACATGGATGGGATTTGGTAAAAAGCTAAGATTTTCCTGCAGCATCTCCAGGGTACTGATTCCATAAAGGGGAATATTTCCGGCTAAAGCCAGTCCCTTTCCTGTTGCCGCTCCGATTCTAAGACCGGTAAAGGAGCCCGGACCCTTACATAGGAAAATCTGATCCACCTCTTCTAAAGATACCTTGCAATGCTCCAAAAGACTAATGCATAGAGGCAGTAAGGTTTCAGAATGGGTGAGTCCGATTTGTAAATCCATCTCTCCTAAAATCTGTCCGTCCTTTAAAAGGCAAACCCCTGAAACTCGTCCGGAAGCATCTAATGCTAAGCTTATCATTTTTTATCCTTTTCTTTCATAGATTACTCTATCTCGCAGATTACTCTATTTCATAGATTGCTCTATTTCCTATTCTCTGTTAAAGAGTTTTTCCATAAACTTTCATAGTTTTTTCTTACTCTACTTCTCTTCTTGGCTGTCTTCCATACGGATTCTCCGAAAGGAAAATCCCTGACTTAAATCCTTTTCAATATAAATCCATTTGGCTTCCGGAGGAATATCCTCCCTGACCTGACTGGCCCATTCCATTAAAGCAATGCCCTCCCCCGAAAGCATGTCCTGAAAGCCGATTTCCCAAAGCTCCTCCGGATCTACGATACGGTAGAGGTCGAAATGATAGAGCTTTTCTCTCCCCTGATATTCCTTCACGATGGTAAAGGTGGGGGAATCTACATTTTCCGAAACCCCCAGGCCCTTGGCAAAACCCTTGGCAAAGACGGTCTTTCCTACCCCAAGGTCTCCCTCCAGACAGTAAATCTCGCCTTTTTTGGCTTCCTGTCCCAGGCGAAAGGCCAACTGATAGCTTTCTTCCTCACTATTGCTAATCCACTCCATCCCTACTCCTATTCACAAAAAACGCTGGTGCCTTAGACGCCAGCGTTTCTTTTTATTCTTCCCCGATGGCGTAGGCAAGACCTATGTCATCGGGTTCCATACAAGCGATATTCCCAAAAAGAAGCTCTCGTTTCTGCTGCGGCTAGCCGACGATATCTTCTTATTCCTCTGAACCGGAATTTACACGAAGGTAGTGGAATACTCTCCTTCCGGTTTCATCCTCGAAGGCGGAAAGACGAGCCAGAAAATCTTCTTCGAAAAGAATATCGGAAATGATGGCAAATTCATCCTTTCGTCCGGGAAGAACATGAACCTTTACCTTTCCATCCTCTACGAAGTAGCTCTTTAACTCCTTCTCAATTCCTTCTTCCGTCCCTTCAATGCGAAGAAAATAACGGAAAGCATTTCCGCCCATGGGCTCTATTTCAATCATTTTATCGGACCAACCGATTCCCTGGAAATTACTTTTATGACGTACTGCCGCAATGATATCGGAAACTACCGCACTGGCAGTAGGCAGCTTACCGGCTCCCATGCCGTAAAGCATGGTGGTTCCCAGACAGTTTCCTACGATACGAATCCCGTTATACACACCATTTACGGGATAGAGAGGATCCTGCTCCTCCACCATCATGGGTGATACATAAGCAAAATATTTATCCTCCACGGTCTGTACGGAGCCCAAAAGCTTGATGCTGTATCCTAAGGCCTTGGCGTAAGACATATCAATATCACTGACATTACGGATTCCTTCCGTGTAAATGTCCTCGTGGCGACAACGATTGCCGGAGGTCATGGAAAGGAGGATAGCAGTCTTTCTGGAGGTATCAAAGCCGTCAATATCCGCAGAGGGATCTCTTTCCGCATAACCCAGTCTTTGCGCTTCCTTCAAAGTGTCCTCAAAGCTGGAGTCTTCCTCCCTCATCTTGGTTAAGATGAAGTTGGTGGTACCGTTTAAGATACCGGTGATTTCCGTCACATTTTCTCCGGCATAGTTATGATAAAGGGTACGAATAACCGGGATTCCACCGCCTACGGAAGCCTCGAAATAAAAGTTGCAGTTATGCTCCTTAGCAGTGCGAATCAGCTTGGAACCGCAGGCATCCACCACCGCCTTGTTAGAGCTTACCACATGCTTGCCCTTTTCCAGACAGCTTTTAATATACTCGTAAGCCGGATGAATTCCTCCGATAGATTCCACCACAAGCTCCACTTCCGGATCATTTTCAATGACGGAAAAATCTGTAGTGACCAAGGCATCCTCCACACCGGGAATATGCTCTTTTCTGGCCAGAATATACTTTATTTCAATATTTTCTCCGCCCTTTTTCTCAATCTGTGCCCTATTCATATCCAGCACTTCTTTCACGCCGGATCCGATGGTTCCGTAGCCCATGATAGCAATCTTCATCTCATTCGCCCCTTTCTTCTCCTAAGAAACTTTTCCCTGTTTTAGTCATTTCCCGCAATCTTTCGATCCGGACAGCCCAACTGCATCCACTTCAGATAAGCGGAAATGAAACGATCGATGTCTCCATCCAAAACCGCATCCGTATTGCCGCTTTCTTCCCCGGTACGCAGGTCTTTTACCATACGATAGGGCTGTAAAACATAAGAACGAATCTGGGATCCCCAGCCGTTATCCTTTACTTCTCCTCGAATGCCCGCAATCTTCGCTTCCTGTTCTTCCTTTTCCTTCAGATAAAGCTTGGTCTTTAACATCTGCATGGCCTTGTTTTTGTTCTGAATCTGAGAACGTTCCTCCTGACAGGCTGCCACAAAGCCGGTGGGAATATGAA
>ERZ773196.636-NODE-636-length-21800-cov-8.382847_pt1 | contig 21800 bp, 11 predicted proteins | sample MGYA00581009_ERZ773196 | MGnify/ENA primary metagenome ERZ773196 (study PRJEB29015, sample SAMEA2738162) | human oral metagenome | biome: human oral; feature: human-associated habitat; material: saliva | place: China | collected 2243 ... | reverse complement strand
CCACCACAATACCGGTCGGAAGGTGAGTAATACGCACCGCCGAGTCAGTCGTGTTCACCGACTGACCACCGGGGCCCGACGAACGGTACACGTCAATCTTCAGGTCGTTCTGGTTAATCTCGATTTCTTCCGGCTCATCCACTTCGGGGAACACCAGAACACCAGCAGCAGAAGTGTGGATACGGCCCTGAGACTCAGTCGCCGGAACACGCTGCACACGGTGCACGCCACCCTCATACTTCAGATGCGCCCACACGCCCTCAGCAGGCTCATTCGAGGAGCCCTTAATAGCAATCTGGGCGTCCTTGTAACCGCCAACATCGGTGCTGGTCGAAGAAATAATCTCAGTCTTCCAGCCCTTGTGCTCGGCGTAACGCATGTACATGCGCAGCAGGTCACCAGCAAACAGAGCCGCCTCGTCACCACCGGCACCAGCCTTCACCTCAAGAATGACGTTACGGCCATCATCCGGGTCACGCGGAATCAGCAGGCGGCGCAGCTTCTCCTGAGCAACCTCCAGCTCCTCCTCCAGACCGGGAATCTCCGCCGCGAAATCCGGATCCTCATCAGCCATCTCGCGAGCAGCCTCAAGGTCATCCTTCAGCGAAGTGTACTTGTTGTATGCAGTCACAATACCGGTCAGCTCCGCGTAACGGCGGCCCACACGGCGTGCCTTACCCTGGTTCGCCTGCACAGCGGGGTCGGCCAGCTGATTCTGCAGGTCAGCGTGCTCATCCAGCAGAACCTGAATAGATTCAAACATTCTGTTCTCTCTTCCATCTCCCGCACTTTACGCCGCACGGGCAGGCACTAGACATCTCACACCCCTCACAACGGGGATGCACAAAACGAACGGCTCACGCGCCCCACCCACATTCAGGAGGTGGGGCGCGTGAGATACGAGCCTTAGTCGACCAGACGCAGACCGTTCTTCTGAACCGTCAGAAGGAACTCCACGTTGCTTTCAGTCTTACGCAGCTGGTTGGTCAGAACACCCAGAGCCTGCTCGGGTTCCATACCCGCCAGGGCACGGCGCAGACCCCACATAATCTTGATCTCATCCGGGGAGAGCAGGTTCTCCTCGCGGCGAGTACCAGAAGCGTTAATATCAACCGCCGGGAAGATACGCTTATCCGCCAGCTGACGGGACAGGCGCAGCTCCATGTTACCGGTGCCCTTGAACTCTTCGAAGATCACTTCGTCCATCTTCGAGCCGGTCTCAACCAGGGCGGTAGCCAGGATGGTCAGCGAGCCGCCCTCTTCAATGTTGCGGGCTGCACCGAAGAACTTCTTCGGCGGGTACAGTGCGGCAGAATCCACACCACCGGACAGGATACGACCGGATGCGGGAGCCGCCAGGTTGTATGCGCGGCCCAGGCGGGTCATGGAGTCCAGCAGCACGACCACATCGTAGCCGAGCTCCACCATACGCTTCGCACGCTCAATAGCCAGCTCAGCCACAGTGGTGTGATCCTCAGCGGGGCGGTCGAAGGTCGAGGCAATAACCTCACCCTTAACGGTGCGCTGCATATCGGTCACTTCTTCAGGACGCTCATCCACCAGGACCATCATCAGGTACACGTCCGGGTTGTTCACGGTAATCGCGTTCGCAATGGACTGCAGCATGAGGGTCTTACCCGCCTTCGGCGGGGACACAATCAGACCACGCTGACCCTTACCAATCGGGGACACCAGGTCAACCACGCGGGTGCCCAGCTTCTTCGGGGTGGTCTCCAGGCGCAGACGCTCCTTGGGGTACAGCGGGGTCAGCTTCGAGAAGACGCGGCGGTTCGCTGCTTCCTCAACGCTCTGACCGTTAATCGCCTCAACCTGAACCAGCGCGTTGAAACGCTGGCGGTTGTTCGACTCACCCTCGCGCGGCACGCGAATCGCGCCGAGCACGTGGTCACCCTTACGCAGGTTGTACTTCTTCACCTGAGCCAGGGAGACGTACACGTCGTTGGTGCCGGGCAGGTAGCCGGTGGTACGCACGAAAGCGTAGTTATCGAGAATGTCCAGAACACCCGAAATCGGTGCCAGCACATCGTCTTCGCTCAGGCGAGGCTCGTTCTCCTCGCGGCGGCGAGCCTGCTTCTCAGCACGCTCAGCCTGACGGTCACGCTTGGAACGGCGCTCAGTACGCTCGGCACGCTCTGCGCGTTCTGCACGCTCAGCAGCCTTACGCTCGGCACGTTCACTACGCTCAGCGCTGCGCTCTGCACGCTCAGCCTGACGGTCACGCTTAGTGCGGCGCTCAGTACGCTCACCATCCTGATCACGGCGACGCTCACGAGTACGGGTACGCTTCGAGCTCTTCTCACCGTCGGGGGTGCCAAAAGTCATGTCCAGGGCAGCGTTCAGGCTGTCCAGGCTCGCGGTGCCGTCAGCGGTAGTAGCCTTCAGCTCAGCAGAGTTACCGGGCAGTTCAATCTGCTCCGAACGCTCGCCAATACGCTCAGCAGCCAGCTCAGCGCGCACATCCAGCGGAGGAAGCTCAGCGGGCTTCTCGTCCTTACGGGTGCGGGTGCGGCGGGTACGCTTCTCCGGCTTCTCGGTCTGCTCAGTCTTCTCGGACTTTTCAGCCGATGCGTCCTCACCCTCAGCGGCACGGCGAGCGCGCGCACGCTTCTGAGCGGGAGTCTCGTAACGGGAAGAGCGGGTACGCTTCTCAGACTTTTCAGCCTTCTCAGCGCCCTCAGCGGAGGCTTCAGCAGCCTCAGCTTCGGTCTTCTCTGCCTTTGCCTCAGTGTCCTTCTGGGCGCGAGTGCGGCGGGTACGGCGCGGCTTAGAGTCTTCAGTCTTCTCAGCGCCCTCAGCGGGGGCTTCAGCAGCCTCAGCGGGCGCTTCAGACTTAGATGCTTCAGACTTAGGCTTTTCAGACTTGGGCGCAGCAGGAGCGGCTACGGCGCCACCACGCTGATGCTCCTCAAGAGCCTGAACCAGCTCAGCCTTCTTCAACTTCAGATAGCCTCGGATACCAAGCTGCTGGGCGAGGACACGCAACTGCGCGACCTTCAAGTTCGCAAGTTCCGGTGCGGCAGCTGCCGTACCGTACTCATCGGTGACAACAATATTCTTTGCCAACTACAATTCCTTTGGTTATAAGCCCTGAAAAATCTTCAGAATAAAGATCGGGCGGGCGCTATAGCGCGGTCAAAGGTTTAGACACTGCCGAAAGAAAACAGCAGTCTGCACCTTCGACTCCCTCGAACCGCACTGGAGGCGATTCGCGTCTCTTACCGTACACGCTGATTCAGACACAGCGAGCACACACGGAAGATAAGGCGCTCTATCACAAATGTGGGCAAGCCCAAACCATCATCTATACAAACCATCTACGCGAGATGAAGAGGATGGATTGGTCACTTTGAAAGGGCACCCGCCGCGAAACCGAACCTCCAGAAAAGTCTTCCCCTATGCGTCAGAAATAAAGAAAGACATGAATCCTAAAGGCACTCCCCCGAACCTTGCCGGCTCCCGCCCAGATACAAAAGCATCTGAGGTATTAGGGGAAACGGAAATACGTTACGAAGGATAGTATCGACGGTCTACATTGAACGACGGGCGAACCTCAACGTAGGACGAACTAATAACGTCCTACTGAGTAACTATAACACCTTCAGTATCAATTTCAAGGGGAAGAACCCGCCAGTTCAGGCGGCGATCCTCAATAGCGCTGCACGGGTGGGTCGCCTCAAACTCGGCAATCGCTTCCTGAACCTGTCGCACCTGCTCATCGCCGTGCGCAAAGGTCAAAACGGTCGGGCCAGCACCAGAAATCACCGCCGCAAAACCCTGACCGCGCAGGTACGCCACCAGCGCAGCCGACGGCTCCATCGCGGTCACGCGGTAACCCTGATGCAGGTAATCCACGGTCGCATCCATCAGGTACTCGGGAGCATCAGAGAGAGTGCGCACCAGCAACGCCGCACGAGCGGAGTTCGCCACCGCCTCAACGTGGGGCATCTGCGCAGGAATCAGCGAACGAGCAAGCTTCGTCGACACCTCATAATCGGGCACAGCCACCACGGGGCGAACGTCAGGATGCACCGGAATAATCAGGGACTTCCAGTTGCCCATCTCACCCCAGGACACCGACAGGTTGCCGTAAATCGCCGGAGCCACGTTATCCGGGTGACCCTCCATATCGGAGGCGACCTGCAACATCTGCTCACGGCTCAGACGGTGCTCTTCCGGCAGCAGACCGCTCGCCGCAGCCACACCCGCCACAATAGCCGACGCCGAAGAACCCATACCGCGAGAATGCGGAATCTTATTATCAGCAATCAGCTTCACCGGCGGCAGCTCGTCCAAACCAGCCGCCGCAAAACCAGCCTTCATCGCCTGCAAAACCAGGTGGCTCTCATCGCGAGGAACATCCGCGCTACCCTCACCGCTGAGCTCAAACTCCAGGCCGGACTCAATACGCTCAACAACCAGCTCATCATAGAAGCCAAGACCCAAACCCATGCTGTCATAGCCGGGACCCAGGTTAGCGCTCGTAGCGGGAACGCGAACCTTAACGGACGCGCCCACCGGAATATCAGAAATATGCAGGGAAGACATGAGAAGAACCTCGCGATCGGTGACGTAATGAGTGAATAGGTGAAAGATACAAAAAGGGGCTGTCATGCAGGTGCACCCCGCCCCGCAAACACGGGACGGAGTGCACATCGTAATATGAACAGACTAGTTCAAATCAAGAATATCTGCCACAGCAACCACGTCGAAGGGAGCCTTAGTCGGCTCAACCTTCACGCCGTTAACAGCCTCAAGAGCCCACTGCGGGTCCTTCAGACCGTGACCGGTCACGGTAATCACGATGGTCTTACCCTCGGGAGCTTCACCCGCGCGGTGCTTCTTCAGCAGACCCGCAACGCCAGCAGCCGAAGCCGGCTCCACGAAGACGCCCTCGCGGGCAGACAGCCAGCGGTGCGCCTCCAGAATCTCCTCATCGGTGACAGCCTCAATCACGCCGCCAGACTCGTCACGAGCAGCTTCAGCCTTCTCCCACGACGCGGGGTTACCGATACGGATTGCAGTCGCAATGGTCTCAGGAGCCTCAATCGGGTGACCAGCAACGATCGGTGCAGCACCAGCAGCCTGGAAGCCCCACATGATCGGGCGCTTGGTCGCAACCGGCTCCAGAACCTCACCGTCACGGTTGGTGTAAGGCTCCGAGTACTCCTTGTAGCCCTTCCAGTACGCGGTGATGTTACCCGCGTTGCCAACCGGCAGCAGGTGGTAATCGGGAGCGTCACCCAGGGTGTCAACAACCTCGAACGAACCGGTCTTCTGGCCCTCAATACGGTAAGGGTTGACCGAGTTCACCAGGAACACCGGGTAGTTCTCGCTGAGCTTGCGAGCAATCTCCAGGCAGTTATCGAAGTTACCGTCAATCTGAATGATGTCAGCACCGTGAGCAATAGCCTGAGACAGCTTACCCATGGAAATCTTGCCGTCCGGAACCAGCACTGCACAGCGCATACCAGCCTGCAGAGCGTACGCAGCAGCCGAAGCGGAAGTGTTACCGGTCGAAGCACACACAACAGCCTTCGCACCGTCACGCTTAGCGGCGGTCATCGCGCTGGTCATACCGCGGTCCTTGAACGAACCAGTCGGGTTCATACCCTCAAACTTCAGGTAAACAGTGTTACCGGTCTCAGCAGACAGTGCCGGCGCGTGAATCAGCGGGGTACCACCCTCGCCCAGGGTCACTGCCTTCACATCGTCCGCGAAGGGCAGACGGTCACGGTACTCATTGATAACGCCCTGCCACACGTGTGCCATTGGCTTCTCCTTCAATCTTGGCGCCCCGCCCGCCGAACCTTCCATAAGGTTCGGCGCGGTAGCGGGTACGCGGGTTCGTTCGTGAGCGATGCTTCTACACGCGAGCATCGCACGTTTAGTAAGCGGCGCGTGCCGCACGACGCTTTCGCGCCCAGTAATTCTCAGTGCTTAGTGCTTCTCAGACTCCACGCGGATGACCGAGTTCACCTCACGCACAGTGTCCAGAGCGTCAATCACAGCAATCGCACGGCGCAAATCGGAATCCTTCGCCGAATGGGTGACCATACGAATCTGAGCCGCACCCTCCTTCGGGGCGGACTGACGCAGAGAATCAATAGAAATACCGTGCTCAGTCAGGATGCGGGTAATGTTCGCCAGAACACCCAGGCGATCCTCCGCCACAACACCCACCGAGTAGCGAGACACCACATTATCCAGGCTGGTTGCGTGCAGCTGCGCGTGAGAAGTCTCCGGGACACCGGGACCACCCAGCACCAGACGACGAGCCAGGGACACAAAGTCACCCAGAACAGCCGAAGCAGTCGGAGCGCCACCCGCGCCGGGACCGTAGAACATCAGCTCGCCAGCGTTCTCCGCCTCAACGAACACAGCGTTGAACGCACCGTGCACGCCCGCCAGCGGGTGCTGACGAGGAATCAGGGTCGGGTTCACGCGAATGTTCGCGCCGTTCTCACCCTCACGCTCGCAAATAGCCAGCAGCTTGATGACGTAACCATCAGCATCCGCGGCAGCAACATCATCAGCGGTGATGGAAGTAATGCCCTCGGTGTGCACATCATCAATAGTGAAAGTCGAGTGGAACGCCAACGAAGCAACAATCGCAGCCTTCGACGCGGCGTCGTGGCCCTCAACGTCAGCGGTCGGGTCAGCCTCCGCGTAGCCGAGCTTCTGAGCCTCAGCCAGTGCATCCGCGAAGGATGCGCCGGTGGTGTCCATCTGATCAAGAATGTAGTTGGTGGTGCCGTTCATGATGCCCAGAACGCGGGTCACGCGGTCACCAGCCAGGGAGTCACGCAGGGGGCGCAGAATCGGGATAGCACCCGCAACAGCAGCCTCGTAAGAGAGCTGAGCGCCGGACTCATCAGCGGCAGCCTGCAGCTCCACACCGTGCTTAGCCAGCAGCGCCTTGTTACCGGAGACCACAGACTTACCCGCCTTCAAAGCACGCAGAATGCGAGTGCGAGCCGGCTCAATACCGCCGGTCAGCTCGATGACCACATCCGCCGCATCAATCAGGGATTCAGCGTCGGTGGTGTACAGCGAGGGGTCCGCATTCCAGTGGCGGGATGCATTAGTATCGCGCACAGCAATACCGATCAACTCCACGGGGGCGCCAATGCGCTTTTCAAGGACGGCGTTATCCTCGACCAGGATGCGAGCAGCCTGGGAACCGACATTACCGGCACCAAGCAGTGCTACTTTGATCTTTTCAGCCACGATAGTCTCTTTCTACGGTCTGTTCCGGGTTCGCCCCGGTATCTCTTCGGGCTAAGGCACGGATGCGGCGCAGAGCACGCACCCAACAACCACTTTATCAAGAGGCGGCGACGGGGCTGCAGCCTCAAGGTGCGACTTTTACTCTCTGAGATGAGGTTTCCCTCACAGTTATGAGGTGAACCTTATCTTCTGCAAAGTTTTGAACGCGCAAAACCGTGAAGACCCCGCCCGCAACCGCCGCCTCACGGCGCGCATTGCAGGGACGGGAACTTCACGGTTTCTGGGGTTCTGGGGTTTTGAACTTCTGAGGTAAGAGCTCTAGATATCCGACCCCATATCCAGCGCCAGCATATCCTCCTCACGCTGACGGCGAATCATCACGCGCGAAGGCTGTCCCTGCGCGGTCGCAATCACCGGCGGGCGAGTCAAGAAGTTATAATTCGAACCCAGCACATAGCAGTACGCGCCGGTCGCAGGAACCGCCAGAATATCGCCAGCCTGCAGGTCAGCAGGCAGGTAGCAGTAGCGAACCACCACATCGCCAGACTCGCAGTGCTTACCCACCACGCGAGAGAGCACCTGCTCCCCCGCCGGGGCGCGATTCGCTAGGGTCACCGAATAATCCGATTCGTACAGCACCGGGCGGGCGTTATCGCTCATACCGCCGTCCACCGAAACGTAGCGGCGCACGCGAATCTCACCGTTCTCATCCTCAATACTCACGTTCTTGATGGTGCCCACCGTGTACAGGGTCGCACCCGAGGGGCCCGAAATCGAGCGGCCCGGTTCGAAGGACATGTGCGGAATCGCCATGCCCAGGCGCTCGCAGGTCGCCGCCACGGATGCGGCAATCGACTCGGTCACCTCGGTAATGGAACGGGGGTGATCCGCCTCGGTGTAGCCGATGCCGTAGCCGCCGCCCAGATCCAGCTCCGGCAAGGTCACACCCAGGTCGCGGTTGAGGCGGTTCATGAACTCCAGGGCGGTAGTCGCCGCCTGTTCGAAGCCCTCCGCCTCAAAAATCTGCGAACCAATATGGCAGTGAATACCGCGGAAATCCAGGGAATCGGTCGCATTCAGAATCGCGGCAGCCAGCGCCGCGTAAGAATCGGTTGCCTCAACACCCCAGTGCTCCATCTCTGCCTCTTCCAGACCGGCGAGCGCGGCGGTGCCGGGCTGCAGGGACATGCCGAACTTCTGATCCTCGTGCGCGGTCGCAATGGACTCGTGAGTCGAGGCATGCACGCCGGGGGTGATGCGAATCAGCACCGGAACGGGGGCGTAGGGTTCCTCGCCCTCAGCCACACGCTCGGCGGCAAGCTCGGCGTACACGCGCTCAATGAGCTTGAGTTCGTCCACCGAGTCAGCCACCACGCGACCCAGGCCGTTACGGATCGCGCGGGCAATCTCAGCCTCCGACTTGTTATTACCGTGCAGAGCGATATTCGCACCCGGTACCTGCGCGCGCAGAGCCAACGCCAGCTCACCACCGGAGGCGGTATCCAGGCACAGACCCTCCTCGGTCGCCCAGCGTGCCACCGCGGTGGACAGGAAGGACTTGCCGGCGTAGTAGACGCTCACCTTCGCACCATGCGCGGCGAAAGCCTGTTCAAAAGCGGTGCGGTAGGAGCGGGCTCGGGTGCGGAAAGTGGTCTCAGAGAAGACGTACTGCGGGGTGTCGTGCTCAGCCGCCAGGTCGCTGACGGTCACGCCGTCAATGCAGAGTTCGCCCTGCTCATTGCGGGTAAAGGAATCAGTCCAAATGGTGCGGGACAGTGCCTCGGGATGCTCGGGGTAGGTGAGCCATTCAGGGGCGTAGAGGGCGCGGGCTTCGCTCATCGTGTCTCTTTCGTTAACTATCGTTGAGTATCTTTGAGGGCAATGCGTTCAACCCCCGCCCCGGTAGCACCGGGTCGGGGGTTGAATCGAAAAGGGTATTACATGCGCTCGGGTGCGCTCACACCCAGCAGGTTCAGGCCGTTAGCCAGCACCTGCTGCGCTGCATTGTTCAGCAGCAGGCGGGTACGGTGCAGGTCGGTGACCTCTTCATCAGCCTTGGGGGCGACGCGGGAGACACCGTACCAGCTGTGGTACGCCGAAGCGAGCTGCTCCAGGTAGCGGTTCACGCGGTGCGGCTCGTAGAACTTCGCGGCATCACGCACAGCTGCGGGGAACTGGCCGAGTACAGCCAGCAGCTCACCATCAGCAGCCGAGTCGAGCAGGGAGGTGTCCACGCCGTCCTCAACCTTCACGCCAGCCTCCGCGGCGTTACGTGCCACAGCGGCGGTACGTGCGTGAGCGTACTGCACGTAGTAGACCGGGTTCTCGTTGCTCTTGGAGGTCAGCAGGCCCAGGTCAATATCGATGGGGGTGTCCACCGAGTAGCGGGTCAGCTCGTAGCGTGCCGCGTCAACGCCAACGGCCTCGACCAGGTCCTCGAGGGTGACCACGGTGCCGGCACGCTTGGACATACGGACGGGCTTGCCGTCCTTGACCAGGTTCACCAGCTGACCGATCATGACCTCAATCTGGTCGGCGCGGTAGCCCAGAATCTGGGCGATAGCCTTCAGGCGGCCCACGTAGCCGTTGTGGTCAGCACCGAGCATGTAAATCGCCACGTCGGCGGGGTTTACGGCACGGGTCATCTTGTCCTGGTAGTAGGCGATATCGCCCGCCACGTAGGCGTGGTTGCCGTCAGACTTGATGACCACGCGGTCCTTATCGTCGCCGTAGTCGGTGGTGCGCATCCACCATGCGCCGTCAGCCTCGAAGAGCTGACCGTTCTCGCGCATGGTCTCGAGCAGGGCGTCCACCTTGCCGCCTTCGAACACGGAGTTCTCGTGGAAGAACACGTCGAAGTGGGTGCCGAATGCCGCCAGGGACTCCTTGATCTGATCGAACATCAGGTGAGTACCGATTTCGCGGAAAATCTCTTCGGGGTTCTCAGCCTCAAGCGCGTCGGGGCGCTGAGCCAGAATCTGGTCCTTAATGTCAACAATGTACGCGCCAGCGTAGCCGTCCTCAGGGGTCTCCTCACCGCGGGCAGCGGCAATCAGGGAGCGCACGAAACGGTCAATCTGGGTGCCGTGGTCGTTGAAGTAGTATTCACGCACGACGTTAGCGCCCTCAGCCTCAAGGACGCGGGCGAGCGCATCACCGACGGCAGCCCAGCGGGTGCCACCCAGGTGGATGGGGCCGGTGGGGTTCGCGGAGACGAACTCAAGGTTGATGGTCTTACCGGCGAACTTGTCGCTGCGGCCGTATGCTTCGCCAGCCTCAACGATGGTGGCGGCAAGCTCACCGGCTGCTGCGGCGTCCAGGGTGATGTTCAGGAAGCCGGGGCCGGCAATATCTACGGATGCAACACCGGGGATGGCGCCAATCTTCTCTGCCAGAAGAGCTGCTGCCTCACGCGGGTTCTTGCCCACCTTCTTGGCGAGCTGCAGAGCGACGTTGGTTGCCCAGTCGCCGTGTTCGCGGGACTTGGGGCGCTCCACTCGGACGGCGGGCAGTTCAGCGCCCTCCACGAGGGTCAGCTGGCCGGAGGAAATGGTTTCTTCAAGGGCAAGCGCAATGGCTTCGGAGAGTTCTTCAGGAGTCATAACAAACTATTCTAGCAAGCCTTGGCAGGTGCCTGACCCTTTATCTAGTGCTTATCTGATACCATAAGTGGGTTGCCTCTGTAGCTCAGCGGATTAGAGCACCAGTTTCCGGTACTGGGGGTCGAAGGTTCGAATCCTTTCAGGGGCACGATGTTCTTATTCGAGAGGGAACACGGGAGCCGATATCCGAGGCGTATTGTTCGGGTATCGGCTCCTTTTTATTTAACTGCTACGCCGGGCAGCTCCCTCCCTTCACCTCCAGAGGCAGGAAACCTCAGAGGGTGGACACTACCCGTTTCCCTGTTGTGGCAACGCTAACCGCCTTGAGAGAATGGGGAAACGCGCACACCTTTCAAATACGCACGGCCCAAGTCACGACAGCGAGGTAACCCGATGACCACCATGCGCCAGATTCAGCTCACCGAATGGGGCGACGAAAGCGTTCTGCACGAAGCAAACGTGCCCATCCCCTCGCCGGTGCGCGGTCACGTGCTCATCAAGACGGTTGCCGCCGGTGTCAACCCGATTGATGTGACCACCCGCAAGGGTCTGGGTCCCGCCGCTCAGCTGGCCGATCCGTCGTATAAGCCCTTCGTGCCCGGCTGGGATGTTGCCGGCACCGTGGTTGCTACCGCCGGCGACTACACGGGTTTTAAGGTGGGCGACGGCGTATTTGGTCTTGTTTCTTTCCCCTCCCCCGCCGGCGCGTACGCCGAGTATGTTCTCGCCCCGGCGCATCAGCTGGTGAAGGTGCCCGCCGATGTTCCCTGCGCGCAATTGGGTGGTGCTCCCCTGGCGGCGCTGACCGCATACCAGGCGCTCTTCGAAGTGGCGCGACTGAAGGAAGGCGAGCGCGTGCTCATTCACGCCGGTGCCGGAGGCGTCGGTCACCTCGCCGTTCAGCTGGCGGCGCAGGCTGGCGCTCAGGTTTTTGCCACCGCTTCTGCGGCAAACCACGAGTTTGTGCGCTCGCTCGGTGCCCAGCCCATTGATTACCGCGCCGAGGATTTCCGAGCCGTACTGGGTCAGACCATGGATATGGTGCTCAACTCCACCGGTCAGCAGACCTTCCTCGATTCACTGGAGGTGCTGGTTCCCGGCGGCCGTATTGTGACCCTGACCAGCCCCGACCCGTTGGATGTGGCGCGTGAGCGCGGCTTTGAGGCGCAGTGGCTGACGGTTCACCCGGACCGTGTGCAGATGCAGGAGATTGCCCGGCTGATGTCCTTGGGCCTGCTGAAGGTGCACGTGGATCAGGTGCTTGATTTTTCGCAGGCTGCGCAGGCTCACGCCCTGGTGGCGACGGGTCGCACCCGCGGCAAAATCGTGCTGGTTCCCTAACTCGGCGCTGATTGATGTTGAACTCTGAGAACGCGCCGAAGGTTGAGGGCGCAAGGAACACCGAGGGCGCATCGAAGATTGAGGGCGCACCGCACGCTGAGGGCGTGCCGAATGTTGAGCGTACCGAGTACCGCTCCGGTTTTTACCGCGAGGCGGGCTTTTACGACGCCCACTCGCTACCCGACTACGGCGCGCAGTCGCCGGTAACTCGCGAGGCGTTCGCCTACGACTTCTTCCCCGCGGCTGCTGGAGCTTCAACTGCTGAAACTTCAGCTACCGAGCTTTCTTCCCCCGCGCCACTGCTGGTGTGGGTTCACGGTGGCGCCTGGCGCTTCGGCACCAACCAGGCCCTACGCGACACCATCCTGCGCACCCCTGACGGGGAGCAGCCCAATACCCAGGCGCTCATGCGCGCCGCTTTTCAGCAGGCAGGCTGGGCGGTCGCGTCCATCAACTACCGGTATTCACATCAGGCGCTCTTCCCGGGCGCCCTGCACGATGTGAAGGAGGCGGTGCGTTTCTTCCGCGCCAACGCGCACGAGTTCGGTATCGACCCGCAGCGCATCGCGGTAGCGGGCGGAAGCGCCGGCGGGCACCTGAGCATGATGGTTGCGCATACGGGAGATTCCGCCGCCGGTAACTCTGTCCTTGGGGACTCTGCGTTTGGGAATTCTGCATTTGAGGATTCTGCGGGCGCACCAGAGCACGAGGAATACTTTGAAGGCAGGGCGGCGAGCGCCTACCCGTCCCATAGTTCGCAGGTGGCGGCGGCGGCTTCGTTTTACGGGGTCAGCGATTTGAAGACCATCTTCACCGATCGTCCCCTGGCCGGCTACGCCCTCAATCATCCCGAGGACGATGGCGCCGAATGGCGACTACTGGGAAGCACCTACCCGGTGCCCGCAGACGCGTCTACTATCGACATCTCCAAAGGTGAGCGGGTGGTTCCGGGTGTCTGCATCGAGCGTGCCCAAAAGAACTGGGAGCGTGCGCATCCTATTGATGCGGTACGCCCCCAGAAGCGAGTGAACCTGAAACGAGTGAATAAGTTCGAAAGTGCCTTAGCACAGGGTGCAAGCGGCGGTGCCACGCCCCTCATGCTCGTGCACGGTATTAGTGATTCGTGTGTGCCGTACCAGCAATCGGTGCGGGTGTATCAGGCGCTGCGCACGCGGCAGGTGCCTACCGATTTGGTGCTGGTTCCGGATGCCGAACACGGGGATTCGCGCTGTTTTAGCCCCGAGATTGTTCAGCAGATGCTGCAATTTCTGAACCGTACTGTCTGATCAGAGTGATTGATCAGACGGTGAATGATTCAGACGGTGATTGACCAGATGCGGGTTTAGCGAACGCGGCGGTTCACGTATTCGTGCTCAAGGCGGTAACGTTCGAGGTCATCAAAAGCAACGCGACGGTGCGTGTTAATGCGCTCGAACGGAATATCTCCGCGCTCCAGCAGGCGAACAACGGTCGGGCGGGATACGCCCAGGTAGTCTGCCGCCTCCTGCGTGGTCATCAGGCGGTCCTGACGTACCACGCAGACATCCTTACGGTCGGCGAATGCGCGCGCTACGGAGGTGAGGGGTCCGTACATTTCGGGAGAAATCTGTACGCGCTCGCCGTCGCCGGTCACCAGGTAGAGGGTTTCTTCGGCGCTGAGGCGGTCGAAGTGGGTGCGCAGACTCGCGTGAACGAGGGCTTGGAAGAGTTCTTCGCAGCGGTGGTGAATTTCTTCCTGCTGCCCATCTTCGCAGCAATCCAACACTGCAGCACGTGTTGCCGGGTACGTCTTTGGTGATGGCATAGTCACTCCTTCGTTACTGTGTTATTCACCACTGTAGCAGTTGAACGAAACTATCGAAAGAAAGTTAAGAGGCGCTGTTAATTCGCATCTGTAGTGCATATAATTCAGATGAATATTTATTAGCTATCTATATAGCATTTGATGTCATTTATTGTATCTTAACTACCCTTTTGAGGGCCATCATTCCGCCGCTACCCACACAGGGTTCCCGCGAACAAACCCAAATATGACAAACAAAGCACACCCCAAGCCCACCGCGGGCAAGGCGAGTACACTGGATAGGATATGTCTGAGCAGAAATCCACGAAGAAACACGCAGATACTTCTAAGGCCCCCCGCACCGCCCCCACCATGGCGAGCATGGCAGCCGCAATCCACGCGGCAAAGGTACGATCCTCCGAAAAGACCGCAGCTAAAACCGCTGAGAACAATGTGGTAAATAACGGCACCCCGAAGAAGGGCGCACAGAAGAACAGCGCCCAGAAGAATAGCGCAGACCGCAAGAACTCCTCCCGCGGCGCCTCCGAACGCAACTCCAACGCCTCCCGCTCCAACCGACGCGGAGGCGGTCCCAACCGCGCCCGTAAGCAGGGCAACCAGGGCAACCAGCAGAACCGCCCGGCACCACGCCGCTACGAGCCGCTCATCCCCGAGGTCATCACCTACCCCGAAGAGCTGCCCGTCAGCGAACGCCGCGAAGACATCATGAACGCGATCCGTGACAACCAGGTCGTCATCATCGCGGGTGAAACCGGCTCCGGTAAAACCACCCAGATCCCCAAAATGTGCCTCGACCTGGGCCTGGGAGAGAAGGGTCTCATCGGCCATACCCAGCCGCGCCGACTCGCCGCACGCTCCGTCGCCGAACGCATCGCCGAAGAACTCGGACAGAAAATCGGCGAAACCGTCGGCTACCAGGTGCGATTCACCTCCGAAGTTGGCGAACACAGCGCCATCAAGCTCATGACCGACGGTATTCTGCTCGCCGAAATTCAGAACGACAAGCTGCTGCGCCGCTACTCCACCCTCATCATTGACGAGGCGCACGAACGCAGCCTGAACATTGACTTCATCCTCGGCTACCTCAAGCGCATCCTGCCGCAGCGCCCGGATCTGAAGGTCATCATCACCTCCGCGACCATCGACCCGGAGCGTTTCGCGCGCCACTTCTCCCCCAGCTACGTGCCGGGCAAGGGCATCGTCGACGAAAACCTCAGCGCCGAAGAACGCGAAATCGCCGAAGCAATCCTGCCCGACGATGCGCCGCCCATCATTGAGGTGTCCGGCCGAACCTACCCCGTGGAAATCCGCTACCGCCCGCTCGACGAGGAAGACTACCTCAGCGACGACGAAATCGAAGACGACCACGACCCCACCGACGGCATCCTCGACGCCATCAAGGAACTCTCCAAGGAAGCTCCCGGCGACATCCTCATCTTCTTCTCCGGTGAACGCGAAATCCGCGACGCCAAAGACGCTATCGAGGCGATGGTCGCCAAGTCCCCGCGCCTGAACTACGAAGTGCTGCCCCTGTACGCGCGCCTCTCGCTCGCCGAGCAGCACCGTGTGTTCTCCCCCGGGTCGCGCCCGCGCATCGTGCTCGCCACGAACGTTGCCGAAACCTCGCTGACCGTGCCCGGCATCAAGTACGTCATCGACACCGGCACCGCCCGCATCTCCCGCTACTCGGCACGCACCAAGGTTCAGCGCCTGCCCATCGAACGTATCTCGCAGGCAAGCGCCAACCAGCGTTCCGGTCGATGCGGCCGCGTCAGCGACGGCATCGCAATCCGCCTCTACTCCGAAGAAGACTTCAACTCACGCCCCGAGTTCACCGACCCCGAAATTCTGCGCACCAACCTCGCAGCCGTCATCCTGCAGATGATCGCAATCGGCGTGGTCCGCGAACCCGGCGACATCTCCCGCTTCCCGTTCGTGCAGCCGCCCGCATCCCGCGCCATCAACGACGGCGTGAACCTGCTACGCGAACTCGGCGCACTCACCGAACGCCCCCGCGGTCCCCGCAAGGGCCGCGGCAACAGCGCAACCCTCACCGCCATCGGCCGAGCCATGGCGGCATTCCCCGTGGACCCGCGCCTCGCCCGCATGATCATCGAAGGCGGCCGCCGCAACTGCGCCAAGGAAATGATGGTGCTCGCCGCCGCCCTGACCATCCAGGACCCGCGCGAACGCCCCGCCGACGTGCGCGCTGAAGCCGACGCGATGCACGCCCGCTTCGTCGACGACACCTCCGACTTCTCCTCCTTCCTGCTGCTCTGGGACTACATCAACGAGCAGCAGGCGGCGCTGTCCTCCTCGCAGCTGCGCAAAATGTGCCACCGCGAGTTCATCAACTACCTGCGCATCCGCGAATGGCAGGACCTCTTCGCCCAGCTGCGCGAAATGGGCCGAACCGCCAACATTCACGCCAGCGGCGGCAGGGACATCAACGCCTCCGCCCACGAAATCGACATCCACAAGAGCCTGCTCTCCGGCCTGCTCTCACACGTGGGTGTCAAGGAAGAACGCGAAAAGGACTCCAAGGGACGCAACCGCGGCCCCCGCGAATACCTCGGCGCACGCGGCACCAAGTTCGCGATCTTCCCCGGCTCCGGTCTGTTCAAAAAGAGCCCCGACTGGGTGCTCTCCGCCGAACTCGTCGAAACCTCCCGCCTGTGGGCGCGCACCAACGCCTCCATCGACCCGCAGTGGATTGAAGAAATCGGCAAGCACCTCATCAGCGTGCAATACTCCGAACCGCACTGGTCCCTCAGCTCCGGCGCGGCAGTCGCCTACGCCAAGGGCACCCTCTTCGGCCTGACCATCTACGCCGACCGCCCCGTGCAATACGCCCGCGTAGACGCCGCCGCAGCCCGCGAACTGTTCATCCAGTCCGCCCTCGTCGAAGGCCAATGGCACACCCAGCACAAGTTCTACCTGCGCAACCAGCGCGCCCTCGCCGAAGTTGAAGAACTCGAAGCACGCCTGCGCCGCCGCGACCTGCGCGTGGACGACTCCGTACTCTTCGCCTTCTACGACGCACGCATCCCCGCCCACGTCACCGACGTGCGCGCCTTCGACAAGTGGTGGAAGCAGGCACGTCTCGAAGACGACAACTACCTGGACTTCAACCCCGAAAAGCTCATTAACGAGGAAGCCGCCGACTACGACGACTCCCAGTTCCCCCGCCAGTGGGTGCAGCGCACCGACAGCGGCGAACTGACCCTCGACCTGCGCTACGAATACGCCCCCACCGCCGGCATCGGAGGCGCCCGCACCGACGCCGCCAAGCGCGACGGCGTAGCAGTCCAGGTACCCATCCTCTTCCTCAACCAGCTGAGTCCCGAACCGTTCCGCTGGCAAATCCCCGGCCTGCGCCACGAACTCGTCACCGCACTCATCAAATCGCTCCCCAAGGCGATTCGACGCAACTTCGTGCCCGCACCCGACGTGGCACGCGCCGCCTGTGCCGCCCTGGAAGAGGACTACTCCCCCGCCACCGACGAACTCATCCTCTCCCTGGCACTCGTACTACGCCGCCTGCGCGGCGTCGTTGTCGAGCCCGAAGCCTTCAACTGGGACGCCGTGCCCGAACACCTGAAAATGGGATTCCAGGTGCGCAACGCACGCAACAAAATCCTCGGCGAAGGCAAGGACCTGCGCGCCCTGCAGCAGCAGCTCCACAAGGAAATCCGCAGCGCCCTCGCCGACTCCCTCGGCGCATCCGACGACACCATGGCAAAAATGGTGGCACTCGCCCAGGGCGGCACGGGCAACTCGGGTAACTCGGGTAACTCGGGCAGCTCCGCGGCTTCTACCAAGAATGGCGTGAAAAACGCACAGGGCGGCACCGCTCAGGCGGCACAGCCGACCGATGCGCACGGCTCGCAGGTACGCGAAATCAGCGGCCTCACCGAATTCCCCGCCGACCTCTTCCCCAACGGAGAAATCCCCCGCAAGGTACAGCGCATCATCGCCACTCAAGCGGTCAACGGCTACCCCGCCCTCGTCGACGAAGAAACCAGCGTAGGTCTGCGTATCTTCCCCACCGAAGCCGAACAGCTCCACGCCCAGCGCCGCGGCATCATCCGCCTGCTCCAGCTGCAGGTACCCTCGCCCGTACGCTACGTGAGCGAACACCTCTCCCACAAGGAGAAAATCGTCTTCACGCAGAACCCCCACGGCTCCATCGACGAACTCATCCGCGACTGCACCGTCGCGGCACTCGACCACCTCGTGCCGCACACACCCATCTTCACGTACGCCGAATACAGCGAACTCTACGAGCACGTGCGTGCCGAACTCATCGAGACAGTCTTCGACGTCACCAAGCTCGTCGCCGAAATCCTCTCCGAAGCCACCGCGCTGAAGAAGGCCATCAAGAAGGCGACCTCGCTGACGACCATGCACGCCGTCTCCGACGTGAAGGCACAGATGGAGAACCTGGTCTACCCCGGATTCGTCGCGAAAACCGGCTACGACCAGCTGGTTCACATCCCGCGCTACCTCAAGGCCGCCCAGGTGCGCCTGACAAAGCTCGGCCCGAACCTGCACCGCGACAACCAGCTCATGCTCACCGTGCAGGACCTGGAAGACTCCTACGATAACGCGGTCAAGTCGCTACCGGCAGGCACCATCGTGCCGGATGCGCTCCGCCGCGTGAACTGGATGATTGAGGAGCTGCGCGTCAGTTTCTTCGCCCAGGAGCTTGGTACCGCCTACACGGTGTCTGAGAAGCGCATTGCGAAGGCTCAGCGTGAGGCGCTGGACGCCATCAAGCGTTAGATTTTGAGACTACCGGGTGTGCGGACGGCGGTGTTCGTCCTCGCTCCTACAGGGGCACCCGCCCTCGCAGAGCTCGGGCACCCTGATGTCGCTACGGACGACACCGCCTTCCTCGGTAGGTTCCCGCCTCAGCTTGCACACTGTGAACGGCAAAGAGCCCCCGCACGATCACCTCGTGTGGGGGCTCTTTTGTATCTATGGTTTTCTGCACCCGGTGGGTCGGCAAGCTATGCACTTCCTCCGCTCCTGCAGGGGCACCCTGATGTCGCTTTCGGAAGGCATAGCCGCCTCCACCCGTGAATTGGCAAGAGTAACCGAGAAGGTTAGGCTGCAGCCTCACAGAAGGTCACCGTCACCGAACCGTTACCGCGCTCGCGCATCCACTGCGGCGCGTTCTCAGCCGAAACAATCGCAGCCTCGCTCACCGACGGTGCAATGTACGAGCCGCCCGCGCCACCTGCACCGCCCTGCATCGTGTAGCCGATGCCCTGACGCACGCCAGTCGGGCTGTTCAGCCACTTCTGGGTCAGCACAATCGAGGAGACAGACTGCGCCGCACCGGAACCGCCGCCTCCGTAGCCTGCACCGCCGCCGCCAGACACCACGGACTGGTAACCGTTGAAGTTCTGCGCGTACGCACCCTCGTCGTTGTAGATGTCCAGGTCCCAGCTGCGGTCCTCGTAGGTGCCCTTCTCGTGTACGCTAGCAGGGTTCTCGTCCAGCTGGTAGGAGTACGCGCCCGCACCGTCGCCGCCGTTGCCCGCGAAGCCGCTCGTACCCGCGTTACCGGCAACAAACTGGCTGAACAGCACCTGGTTGTTAGTGCTTTCAAAGCCGATGATCGGGCCGCTAACCGGCAGGGTACCTGCCGCGCCGCCTGCACCGCCTACGCCCGCTGCGCCGCCGAAGCCGGAGTTGTAGGTCAGGACCTTGGTGCGTTCAGCCTTGTAGATTTCGTAGCCGGGGGTGCCGTTGGAGCCTGCCGCTGCGGAGGCGCTACCCGCCGCATCGAACTGCGGGGATGCATCCGAGCCGAGGGCCGCCACGCCGGCGTCAATCTGGCCGTCGAGGTTGGAGTACCAGGGGTCTGCGTAGGACACGCCGGAGCTGGTCATGCCCGCGCCACCACCGCCACCTGCTACAGCTACGACGACGCCGTCGATGAGCAGTGCGGATGAGCCGCCGCCGGATGCAGCGTACACCTGGGTCTTGGAGTTAGCCGAGTCCGCGTACTTGGCGTCGACCTGCGCGGTGATGGTGGCGGGGATGGTGTAGGCGGGTACGGAGCCGCCGTTGCCGTATCCTTCACCACCGGCGGTGGGGATGAGGGAGCCGTCACCAATGCCACCTGCCGCGGCGATAATCTGCACGGTGGAGCCGGGAGTGACGGGGACGATGCCGCTGACCTTCGCGCCGGAGCCAGCGGGGGTCATGCGGTTGTTGGTGCCCCCTGCGCCGCCGACCAGTTCAAAGCGGAGCTTGTGGACGTTGTTGGGCACGGCGAAGCTCTGAACGGTCTTGGCGCCTTCGTCGGTACCGGAGATGCTGTACGCCGGGCTAGCTGCCAGGATGCAGTCGTTCGTAGCGGCGACGGACGCCGCATAGGAGGGGATAGTTGCGGAGGCGGCGACGACGGGTGCCGCCCAGGCTGCACCGGCGACGAGCTTGCGGCGGGTCAGGGAAGTAGACATGGTATGCCCTTTATTCGGTTGGGGTGATGTGTGTGTCGCGGATGCGGGAGCCTGTAGGTCTGCGCCCGGACGCTGAGGAAAAGCATACCTTGAACCTCAGCTTTAACATAAATCTCCGCTTTAGATTCCAGCAAAAGGCTGAGAAGGCGACAGCCCCTCCCCCTTCCAGTTCGTTATGCCGGTATCGCGCGCCCAAGCCCCGCACTTACTGAACCCAGGCTAAGTATCTTGCACAGGAAGCGGAGGGGTGGTGTCCTCCGCCGTGACATCAGGGTGCCCGAAGCGAAGCGAGGGCGGGTTCCCTGTAGGAACAAGGAGGACACCACCCCTCCTACGCCCAAACCAAAAAGTTAAACACAAAACCCCTTAGCCGTAAAGCTAAGGGGTTTTCCTTTGTGCGCGATACTGGGATCGAACCAGTGACCTCTTCCGTGTCAGGGAAGCGCGCTACCGCTGCGCCAATCGCGCTCACAAAACAGTTGTTTTGTTGCGAGGTGAGGACGGGATTCGAACCCGCGTACACGGCTTTGCAGGCCGCTGCCTAACCACTCGACCACCTCACCGCATACGCTCCACGAGGGAACGCGTTCGAACTCTTGGAGTCCTTACGAGCGGTTGACGAGACTTGAACTCGCGACATCCACCTTGGCAAGGTGGTGCTCTACCAACTGAGCTACAACCGCATATCAGCGTATTCAATTTGAATTATGACGAGGAGTTTTTCGCTCCGTCGTGCTGACAGGTAAATACTATACGGGGTTTTTGAGTGTTTGCCAAATCCTTTGCGGATTACCCTATGTTCCGCGTGTTTCCGGGGCAGAACGGGGTGTTTTGCTTCGTTTTTGAGGTGTGTAAGCAAAATTTATTTTCATGGTGCCGGTCACATTTTCAGGGTTTTGGTGTGGTTGCTGGTCCCGCGAGGACGGTGGTGGGCGCACGATGCCCGCTGAGCATCCACAAAATTTTTCGCAAAAGAATCTAAAGCGAACGAAAAGGAGGGGCGGGGAACCAGGTTCCCCGCCCCTCCCCTATGAAATCCGCATCAGAAATCCGCACCGGCAAAAACGCCAGGGCGGTCTTTCTAGAGTTCTTCGAAGAAGAGGCGTTCGTAGACCTTGCGGGCGTTACGGGTTTGGCGCAGGTAGTCCTCTTCGAGGGCGCGTGCGCTGCCGGCGGGGTATCCGCACCAGCGGGCGATTGCTTCCAGGTCGGCGCGTCCCGAGGGTAGGGTGTCGGATTGGCGCACGCCGCGCAGTACGTTGCCGCCGCGAATCTTGGTCGCCAGCAGCCACGCGTCCCGCAGCACCTCGGCGTCCTCGGCGGCCACTA
>ERZ773196.624-NODE-624-length-21962-cov-3.258274_pt1 | contig 21962 bp, 25 predicted proteins | sample MGYA00581009_ERZ773196 | MGnify/ENA primary metagenome ERZ773196 (study PRJEB29015, sample SAMEA2738162) | human oral metagenome | biome: human oral; feature: human-associated habitat; material: saliva | place: China | collected 2243 ... | reverse complement strand
CTATTTTTTTGCCCTTTTCTCTCCCTTCTTCAAAGTAGGGCAAGTACTTTTTGAAGAGTAGAAAAGGCATTTTGGATATAGTCGTTCATCTTATCGGAAATCGGAACGAGCAGAAAATAAATCAAGAGAAATCCGACCGCAATCTTCAACTGAAAGTTGACCAAAAAGATATTAATCTGGGGAATAATCCGCATAAGAATTCCCAGAGCAAGTTCCGTCATCAGCTCTATTCCCATAAAGGGAAATGCCAACTCAAGACCCATTTTCATGGAAGAAACAAAAAGACCTATCATGAGTTTCGGCATTAAAAGCGTTCTTATGGAAACTTCTCCGAAGGGGTGCTGGTCGATACTCCTAAACAAAATCTCCAGGAAACGAAGATGGCCGTTCATCGTAATGAAATACAGCAGTAGAAAGCTGTAAAAAAGGCCGGTACTGACCGTAGCCTGAGCCCGACTTTGCGGATCGAATACCTGCGCCATACTGAGCCCCAAAGAAAAATCAATTACCGAAGTGGCAAAACGCAGAGAAAGAAAGCAAAGGTCCATAGCAAAACCGAGGCAGAAGCCCATAAACAATTCTTTCAAAAGGAGAAAGCCGTACTCGAGAAAACTTGTCGGTACGACTCTGAGCACGCCTCCCGTATAGCTGTAGCAATAAAAAGACAAGACCAAAATAAAGGCAGCTCTCGCTCTTTGCGGATAATTGACTCTGCCGAATATCGGATTAAAGGCTATTGCCCCGCTCATGCGCATGACGATAAAAGAAAATAAGAGAAGCATACTATCCTCCCGCTACCAAGCCTAAAATCATGGTAAAAAAGTCCTGCATGGTTTTCAGGAGAGTGCTTCCCAAAATAGAGAGCAAAACAATGATGGCAATCAGCTTAGGCACAAAGCTCAAGGTTTGCTCATTGATAGAAGTCGCCGCTTGAAAAATAGCCACCACAATTCCTAAAATCATACTGATTAAAAGAAAAGGCAGCGCAATACGAAGCGCCAACATAAAGGTTTGATTCATGATATCTAAAATCTCATTGCTGCTAAGCATAGCTACTCCTTTCCATTCCATTCCTTGCCGCATTTTCACTCCGACTCCGTAGTTTTCCTCTACGAAGTTTTCGGACACTTTCCTTTTCCGTAAGTCCCCCGTCTTCTAACGGAAGCTGTGCACCATACTGGAGAAGAGAAGATTCCAACCGTCTACCGTAATAAACAGGAGCAGTTTAAAGGGCATGGAAACCATGGCAGGCGGAAGCATAACCATGCCCATAGCCATGAGCGTGGTAGAAACAACGACATCGATGAGTAAAAAGGGAAGATAAATTAAAAATCCCGCAGTAAAACCTCTCTTCAGCTCGGAAGTCATAAAAGCCGGAACCACCACGGTAAGCGGATACGCTTTAGGATCCTTTTTCAGCTCTGTCTTACTCATGGAAACAAAGCGCTCCAGGGTTTTTTTCTCGGTGTTTCGCAGCATGAATTCCTTCATGTCCTCCCCCATCTTGTCCAGTGCCTGCTCCTGTGTAATATTTCCCTTCTTATAAGGCTCATACGCTTCTACATTGATTTTGTTAATGGTGGGAGCCATGATATAGAGTGTCAGAAACAGGGCGATACCGGCCAAAACCATATTGGGCGGGGTCTGCTGTACGCCCATCGCATTTCTTGTAAAGGATAAGATGATGATGATTCTGGTAAAAGAAGTCATCATAATAACAATAGACGGGAGCAGTGCCACCAAGGTCAGGAGATAAATCAATTCCAAGGTAGGCACGGACCCGCCGTTTAATCCGCTTAATAAATCATTCATCCGGACTCCTTTCCGAAACTTGCTCGAAGTTTAACTCCTCTTGACTTCTATTTTCCTTCTTCCTACGGAAAATAGCCGAAAAATCTCCTTCTCTCTTTTTCCTGAGGAAGGGTAAAAAATCCTCCAACATTCTTCCCTCTATCGGAGAAGGCGGTTCTTCATATTCTTCCTTTAACTCTGTAATGAGTTGTACGCCTTCCGGTCCTGAACCCAGAAGTAGACAGCGGTCCTCCTTCTCTAAGCGAAGAATAAACAGCTGTCTGTCCTGTGCAATTTGAATTTGATCCACGACTTTCATATAACGACCTTTTTGAAAGGCCTTGCCGTACTTTCCGATAAAACGGCTGAGAGCAAAGGCTCCTAAGCCGAAAAGACAGAAGAGAAGAAATCCGGATACCAGGGAAATACTATCCTCCGTAAACATTATAAGCACTCCTCATTGATGTCTTTCTTCAAAATTTCCGTAATACGAATACCAAAGTTATCCTCTACAACTACAATATCTCCTCTTGCGATACACTCTCCGTTCACATAGAGGTCCGCCTGCTCTCCCGCCATCTTGTCCAAAACAACAAGAGAGCCTTGCGTGAATTCCAAAATATCCTTTACCAGCTTTCTGGTTCTTCCGATTTCCACCGAAATCTCCAGAGGAACTTTCATAAGCAGTTCACGGTTACTGGAATCTTCTTCCTTTTCCTGTTCATCCTCTTGAAACTCTCTGGAATTTAAGGGTTTAATTACACTCGGTTCCGCCGCCACTTTCCCGGACTTACCGCCCTGCAAATCTCGAATGAGTTCCATCATTTGATTTTGAGATTGTTGCATCTGCGTTAGAAGCTGCATAGTCATCGGATCCATCATTCCTCCCATAACCGCTCCCGGCATAGCTCCGCCGGAAGCTGGAGTATACATTCCGTTAACCCCCGCCATTGTAGAGGGATTCTGTACTCCGCCGGACATACTTTGTGCAGCGCTTGACGGATTCTCTGCTCCGGCTGACGGGTTCTGCGCTCCGCCGGATGGACTCTCTGCTCCGGCTGACGGATTCTCTGCTCCACCGGACGGGTTTTCTTCTCCTGCCTGCTTTTCCAGAAGACCGGCAAGAAGAGCGTCAGCCTGCGCCTGATCCATCTTTCCTGAACTTGCACTTTCTTCCGGAGGCACTTCCTTCTTTTCCGAAACAGCGGAAGTCTCTTCGGACACTTCCTCTTTTTCTTCTTTAGGATCTTCTACGGGCGTTTCGGAAGGAATGTATTCATCATCGTCCTCTTCCATCATGCCGTACTGTTCCTTGAAGGGCTCCAAAAGACGCTTCACAAGATCCACAGACATAATATTGATAAATTCGCTCTTCAGCTTTCCTTCAATTTCCAAGGTAAAGCGAATCACGACATTTTCTCCGCTGCCGTCAAAATACTTATCTTTAAAGACATTGCCATCCTCTATTTCGTAAGACAGCGGTGTGGAAATATTTACCGTAGTCCCCAAAAATTCGGATAATGCCGTAGCGGAGGATCCCATCATCTGGTTCATTACCTCTCGAATGGCACTGGCATTGATTTCATCCATGACAAAATCTTCTTCCGAAATTTCCGCGCCCATCATCATGGATACGATGATACGCACGTCATTACGGGAGAAGAGCATAACACTTTTTCCGTTCAGTCCCTCAATATACGAAATCTCTACACCGACTGCAGGTTCCAAATCATGGAAGTCAAAACCTTCCTTTGTCTTTACCTGGACAACCGGGGTAGTGATGTTCACCTTTGCACCCAGAAGAGTGGATACTGTCGTTGCCGATGCCCCGAGGCTGATGTTCATTATCTCGCCGATGGCATCGATTTCCATTTCATTGAAGCGGGTGGCACTCATCAATCATACTCCTTTGTTTTTCCCCAAAACGAGCTTAAACACCTTACGATGTCGCTCGCTACGCACTACGATCATTTTCTTTCTTTTATTTACCGATATCCAGAGCCCTTTGCGCCATGGTTTTCATCGCGTTCAGCGCCGTAACATTGGCTTCATAAGAACGGGTAGCCGACATAGAGTCTACCGTCTCTTTTAAAATATCTACATTAGGATAATTTACATATCCGTCCGCATCCGCATCGGGATGGTTCGGGTTATACACTCTCTTCATTTCCCGATCATCACTGATTACGCTCTGCACTCTGACACCTGCGTGTTGACCTCGGAAGCCTTTGCCGTTTGCCGCATTTCTAAGCGCTTGCCGAAAAGAACGGTCACCGTAGCTTTCCAAAACAACATCTTTCCTTTTGTAAGCTCCGCCGCTTTCCGTCCTTGTGGTATCCACATTGGCAATATTTTCCGCCGCAATGTCCATTCTAACCCTCTGTGCACTAAGCCCGGAGGCGCTGATATCGAATGAATTCAAAAATGACATAGTCTTCCTCTACTCTCTTTAAACACCCAAAATGGTTTTCACCGTGGAGGTGATACGCTCTGCATTAAAAGGCTTCACCACAAAATCCTTCGCGCCCGACTTAATGGCGTCCACAACCATGCTTTCCTGCCCCATTGCCGTACACATCACTACCTTCGCATCGGGATGCACTTCTCTGATCTTCTTTAATGCCTGAAGCCCATCCATGTTCGGCATAGTGATATCCATGATCACGAGATCCGGATTCTCTTCATCGTATTTCTTTACTGCTTCCATGCCATCCTGTGCTTCCACGAAGGTGCAATCGGCAAATCCCCCCTTAGTAAGGGAGTTCTTCACCATCATTCGCATAAAAGCCGCATCATCTACTAACAAAATCTTTGCCATCTTCGTTTCTCCTATCCTTATCTTTGCTTTCTATATCTTTTGGTGTCTCCACCCTAAGATTCGCGTTTCCCTACTCGCTTAAAGAATAATCCTCTTCCGCATCCTCTAAAAGATCTTGAATATCTTCCGCTGCGATATCGCTGTTTGGAGATTTTTTTTCTTCCTCAATCGGATCTTCCTCCGGCGTAAAAGCATTATCCACTACTTCTTTCGGCGATTCTTGCTTTTGCATAATACGATCCTCTATACGAACCGCAATATTTTTCTTAAAAATCCCCATTTTCCCGGTAAACCAGGGTTGTCTTCCCACATAGAGCTTTACCGCGGAATTCTTCGTTTTATTTAAATCAATAACATCGCCAACCTTTAAGTGATACAAGTCCTCCATATCCAGTTTCACAATACCGAGCTGTCCTGTCATGGGGAACTCGGAAGAGCGAAGATGCTGCATAATCACATCCTGATTGTTTTCATAAGCAAAGCCTCTTGCCAGATGCTTACGATTATCAATGATTTTAAACATATGTTCCAGAAGAGTACCGGGGAGACACATTCTGATTCTCTCCATGGCAAGCCCGGAGATATCCACGTTTAAGACGACAATCACTACCGTTTCATCCAGTCCCACTTCCTGTACCATGGAAGGGTTGGACTCTACCTTCGCAATCTTAAATTCCGCATTGATGTAGTTACTGAAGCCGTCCCCGAGAGCATGGACAATATATTCCATGATTCTCTTGTACAGTGCCATCTCCACGTCGGTGTAACGGTAATCTCCCTCCGTTTTCATGATGGAATCCGTACCGCCCAGCATATGGCTTACCAAGGTCAGGGTAAGTCCCGGAGAAATGTAAGTCATCAGAGGAACATTACTCTTTCCTTTTCCCTCTACATAGGTTTCTACAATGGTCATGCAATCATTTTCATGAAATGCGTTGACGTACTCATAGTATCGTGTCTCCCTAAGCTCCAAAACCGTGATATCCGTCATGGTACGGAAAATACCGTTCACCTGGGAAGTCAGAATACGGGCATAGTTATCAAAGACGCTTTTTAGCAAGCGAATCTTCTCTTTGGTAAACTTCCTCGGACTGTAGAAATCATACTTACTGTAATGATCTTCTCTTAGCGGAGTCTCCTCATTCTTCTTTTGAACCAAAACCTCTGCAGCCTTCGGTTCCGTCTTCTCCTCTTTAGGCGGACCGTCTTGCATTGATTTCAGAAGCGCATCTATTTGGCTTTGCGATAATACATCTGCCATCTATAAACCTCTTCCTGAACTGTTGTGAAAAAGCTTTCCCTTTTTCACATAACCCCTTTCCTTCTTCTATCCCGGGAATCTCTCGGGATACGCCTGCCACTAAAGGACTCTTGGCTTTCGCTTTTTCCTGCGAATGCGCCTCGCGAGGCAGGGACTGTGCGGTATCGGGAGGCACCGAAGCACTACCGTCTGTCCCCTCGGGAGGAGCAGTGTCAGCGGCATTTCCTCCGCCTTCTCCCACCGCTTCTTCCGGTGCAGGAGACCCTTCCGCATTGTTTCCCGCTTCAATGTTCTCCGGGACACCGCTTGTTACTATAGTCTTATCAGCATTTTTACCGCTGTAATACTCTTTAAAATACTCGTTTAAATCACGAATCTGTGCGCCCTCGTCAATTAAGAGGATCTCCACTCTTCGATTCTTTGCTCTTCCTTCCGGGGTCTCGTTTCCGGCAACCGGATGAAACTGTCCGTAGCCTATACTGACCAGTTTATCGGGTGAAATAATATTTCTTCCCTGAATGAACAGGCAGACCTCTGCGGCACGCATAACGGAAAGCATTCTGTCATTTCTCGGATTATTCGGTCTGTTCGGATCTCCCTGCGCAGTATGCCCCATGATATTGACTTGGGACAGCTGCTCTGCCGCAGGAGCGAGACTATCGCAAAAAACGGATAAGGTTTCCTGCCCTTGCGGGGTGATTACGGAGCTGTCTCCATTGAAAAAGGCCTTATCTTTAAAAACGACAAAGGTGTAATCCTCTCCTCTTGAAACTTCCACACCGTCAATTCCGGCATTGTTCAGGGCTCTCGCAATCTGCAGATAAAGCTCGGCTACATTTTCCGTATCGGACACTTCATTTAAGCTGGAAGCCTCATCCCCTACAGAACCGCCTTCTTCTCTTTCGTTCGACGCTCGTCCGTTAATGATAATCTGCTCGGCACTCTTCTCTCCCGGTCTTCCGTTAGGAAAGATGGAGCGAACAAAAACATCCCATTTTGCAGAATCCATGGTGGACATGGAATACAGAAGAACGAAAAAAGTAAGCAGGAGTGTTACCAAATCTCCGTAGGTATCCATCCAGGAACCGCCTTCCGGTCCGCCTCCTCTTTTCTTCATTACTTCTCTCCTCCGGCTGCCTGACCGCCAAGGCCTCCACCCGCTTTTGCCAAAAGCTTCTTCTGCTGCTTCTGTGCAAGAGAGGAAAGCAGTCTTTCCCGTATTACCTTAGGATTATCACCGGACTGAATGGCAATAACGCCCTCGATAATAACCTGGCAATATAGTATTTCTTCATTATCTCTTATTGACAATTTTTGTGCAATAGGATGAAAGATAACATTACTTAATGTAGACCCGTAAAAAGTTGTTATGAGTGCGACACCCATATCCTGGCCTAAGGTACTGGAGCCGCCGGAGCCGGAAAGGTCCATCCCCTTTAACATATTGATAAGTCCGACCAGCGTTCCAATCATGCCAAAAGCCGGCGCCAAAGCCGAACCTCTTACATAGAGTCCTTTGGCTTCTTCATGCCGGGCCATCATATCTTCCACTTGTCTTTCGAGTGCCGCTCTAACTTTATCCGGGTCGTTCGCATCGACAATCATGATAACCGCCTGCTGAAAAAACGGTTCCTTGATTTCCTCGGCCTTTTCTTCCAGCGCAAGCAAACCGCTTTGTCTTGCGATTAACGCCAAATCCACAATGGCGTCCACGGTCTTCGGAACATTGTAGCTTTTCCCTCCCCGAAAGCATATGGCAATATGCTTCGGGATTTCCTTCAAAATACGGAAGGGATAACAAGCAATCAGCGCCGCAATGGTTCCTCCTATAACGATGAGCACACTGGGCATGTCAACAAAATTAGCCAGTTTTTCCGGGCCAATTCCGTTTATGATTAATATGGCGGCGATTATCCAGCCAATGATCATTGACAAATCCATAATTTATCGACTAGCCTCCTTGCAAAATCCGTCTTTCTCAGAACTGTTCTTTTCCTTTGATTTCGTAAACATCCTCTCCCTCGTGAAGCTTGTTTTGAAAGCTAAAGCAGTTTCCGAGAAAGTCCTGCACCTGCTTAATAATTGACTCAACGCTGTCTCTAACAAGGTAAAAATCACCGTTAGCCAATTTTATTTTCGTCTCCGGAATTCGTCGTATGTATAAAACCTGAAAATAATTTAAAAAAATTTCTTCTCCGTTTAACTTTGTTAGGCGAATCATGATTCCCTTCCTCTCTTCAACCTAGTGGAGTGAATGCGCATCCTATCGCTTCATATTCACGAGTTCCTGTAAAACCTCGTCGGAAACCGTAATAATCTTGGAATTGGCCTGAAATCCTCTTTGTGCGGTAATCATGTCCGAAAATTCCTTAGCAAGGTCTACGTTAGAGGCCTCTAAATATCCGGCCATAAGAGTCGGCGTAGAACCTTCTCCCGGCATGGTTGCGGAAATATTTCCCGTATTGTCTCCAACCCCTGCGTTAAAGGTATTGTTTCCCGCCTTGGTAAGTCCTTCCTGGTTCTGGAATGTAGCCACGGCAACCTTTCCTAAAACAACGGATACGGCAGTGACCTGTGCCGGTGCTCCGCCTGCTCCCGGAGTCTTGTTGTCAATGATTCCCTTGATGATACCGTCCTCACCGATTTCCACAGACTTAAGCTGTGCGGCAAAGCCCGTAAACACCGGCGCACCGGTAAGAGCAACCGTTCCCGCATTGTCCGCCGCAGGAGCTCTAAGGGCTACCAGCTTCTTTCCGCCGTCTCCGTACTTATTCGGTTCCGTCAGAGAATCCGGCTGGAAACCGTAAACGTTGTGATTCGCATCGACAATATAGCCGTTTGCATCAACAGAGAACTGTCCGACTCTGGTATAGGCGAAGTTATTCTTCTTCATTTCCGCAGTCGTTGTCTTCGTGTTTGCGGGATCCAAGGTCAACTCTTTATTGGAAGCGCTGGTAATAAAAAATCCGGAGCCGTTAATATTGGCATTAAAACCGCCGACATAAGACGGGGTACTGGAGGTATAGTCCGTTGCGATTGAGCCCGTGAGAGAACCGTAGCCGTATTGAGCCGGGTTTGCTCCGCCGATACTGGCATTTCCGGAAGCCTCCTGCTTTCCTCCCGAAGAAGTTGTGGAAGTCTGATACATTGCATCTTTAAAGCTGTAGGTCTGCGATTTAAAACCGAAGGTATTCACGTTCGCAATATTGTTTCCTATGACATCCAACTTGTTTTGATGCGCCCTTAAACCTGCTACAGCAGAATCCATTGCTCTTAACATATTTTCTTGTCCTTTCCTCACCTTAATGAGTAATAAAAGAGGTACGCCTTTGCGTATAAGTTTACGGTTGTTTATCGACCGTTTTTCCCTTTCTCATAAGAAAAACTTAAATTTTACGTTTTACGGGGTTCCGTTTTCTCTGTGCATTGCTTCTCCCGGATTCGTTCTTTCTGTACTTCCCGTAGAAGCTTCCGGACCGGTAGCGGAAGAACTTGCTGCAGCACTGCTTCCCGTCCCCGCCTGTCTGATTTGCAGAAGGCTTTCCAAAGAATACTCCGTGCTGTCTCCGACCATACGGAAGGTCGCTTCTTTTCCGCTTAAGTTTACCGATTCGATGACTCCCGTCTTCTCTTTCGGACTTCCCTCAATAAGGCTGTTCTCCGCATTCGGGAGCTTTACCGTTACTTCCTTCCCGATTAATCCGGCAAGATAAGTAGTTTTCGTGAGTGCCATCTCTTCCTTCATATTGCTTGTCATGGTTCCGAGGCTTTGCACCATAGCCATCTGTGTCATCTGTGCCATCATCTCACTGTTATCCATAGGATTCGTCATGTCCTGATGCGCAAGTTGCGCGGAAAGCAGTTTGAAATAGCTCTCAATGGTTAATGTATTTTTTTCATTGGCCTTCGCCGTAAAACTCGATTTTTCATAGGGGTTCGTCGCCGAAGACAGTCCTTGAATTTCCGCCATATTTCCTCCTTACTCTATAAGCCCCAGTCTCATCTTATGGATAAAGCCTTCCGTATGATTCTTTTTCTTCTCTTCCTCCGCTTCGCGAAGTCTCCGTTCCGCTTCATCCCGATTCTCTTTCGCGTTTGCATCATTGTCCCGGAAAAGCTCTTCCCTCCGGTTCTCTTCGTGCACGATGACTCTGGTTTGCTCTCCCGTTTTTTGCTCCACAATCCTTGCCATATCTTCTGCGCCGTTTTGCAAAAGATGCAGGGTTTTCGGGTTTTCCGCAAAAATCACAATATTTGCTTTCCCGGACTGAAAGTTCAGCTTTACCGTGATTTGCCCTAAGCTTCTGGGCTCCAGTTCGATTTTTAATTCTCCTTTATGAAAATCAATCTTCTCTCCCAAGAATTCCGCTACATCCTTCGGAAGCGCTTCTTCTTTTGTAAGAAGATGCATCTGTTCCATTTTTTCATCCCCGGGAACTCTCTCCGCTTCTTTCCTTGGCGGAGCATCCGTTTTCAGTGCGGAGTTAAAGTGCATTTCTTCCTTCTTTACATCGCTTCTTGCTATTCTCTCCCCGCTCTTTTCTTCGCTCCTTTTTGCTTTTTTTATCGGGGCTTTTTCCTTCTCCGGGCGAATTTCTTCCTTAAGAACTCCTACTCCCTCTTCTTTTTTCTCTTCTATAGGAGACTTTTCCTCTTCCGCTTTCTCTTCTAAGGAAAATGCATTCTTCTCCGAAATGATTTCTTTCTTCCCTTCTTTCGGACTGATTTCTTGTGCTTTCGGTATCATGCTCTCTGCCACATCCGTTACCGCTTTTTCCTCGACCGCTCCCGAAAGAATCTCCGTTTCCGCTCCGTCGTCCGGAAGCGTCTTCATTTCCGCTTTTAGCTGATCTCTACGAATAAGAAAACTGTTTTCCATAAGAAGATTTTCCATCTCCTCTTCACCGGAAAGCTTCTCCTTCTCTTCCGTTTTATCCGACTTGTCTGTCTTCTCCGACTTATTCGGCTTTTCCGTCTTTTTTATGTTCTTTTCTTCCGGTTTTTTGCCTTCTACGCTGTTTTCCGATGTTTCCGTTTCCGAATCACCCTTCTCTTTTCCGGCCTGAATCTCCTCTTTTACTCTTCCCTCTTTTTGGGAAGCACGAAGAAAATCGGAAAAGCCCGAAGAAGCGTTCTTCTCCTCTGTCTTTCCTTTTTGTATTTCTTTTCCTAGGGAAAAGCTTTTCGCCGGAATAAGCGTCGTATTCCCTTTTACCATTGTAAGTTCCGCCATATGTTCTCCTGTGAAATAACTAGGCCTTTCTGGCATGAGAAACGAATTCCTCAATAAAGGCTTCCTCGAACTTCCGTCCCAAAGTGCGATACTCTTCCCACTTTTTTTCCTTCAACTTTTCAAAGGCGTTTGTATCCAACTTGGCTTTTACCATTTCTTTCTTCTTTTCTTCGGCAATCACCGTAAGACGGGTTAGCTCATCTTCTTCTTTTTTGATCCGTTTTTCCATTCTTTCCAGACCGCGCACATAAATCATCATCTTTTCAATGGAGCATCCTTCTTTCTTCAAATCTTCAAACTCTGCCTCATAATGATGAAGTTCCCGGTAAAGCTCCTCCAGAAGTTTTTTTTGATTTTGAACATCCTGTGCTTTTAAGGCATATTCCTCCTTCAGTTTGTCCAAAACTTTTTGCTTAAATTGATATACTGATTCGAGACTGTAGCAAAATTTTTTCATCCTGCCCTGTCCTTTCTAAATGGAAATATGCTGTATCTTAAAGAATATCGGTTATTTCTTCCATTTTTATTACTGTTTCTTCGTAAGAAAATGATTCATCTATTTTTTGCATAAGAAACTCGTTTATAGCGGGGTATCTTTCTATGGCATCATCAAGATTCGGGTCGGAGCCCTTTTTATATGCTCCGATAGAAATCAAATCCGCATTTTTCTGGTACAAGCCCAGAGTATTCCTGATTCTCGCCGCATATTTTTTATGTTCTTCGGATACGAGCTCCGTCATAAGACGGGAAATGCTCATACCGATATCAATTGCCGGGTAATGATTTTCCGCTGCAAGCTGTCTGGAAAGCACAATGTGCCCATCCAAAATACCGCGTACCGTATCCGCAATCGGCTCATTTGTATCATCTCCTTCTACCAGCACCGTATATACTCCGGTAATGGAACCCTTTTTAAAAGCTCCCGCCCTCTCTAAAAGTCTCGGAAATTCCGCATAAATGGAAGGAGTGTATCCTCTTGCAATGGGCGGTTCTCCCGTTGCAAGTCCGATTTCTCTTTGTGCCATGGCAAAACGGGTAAGGGAATCCATCATAAGAAGTACATCAAGACCCTTGTCCCGGAAATATTCCGCAATCGTAGTGGCGACAAGAGGGGCTTTCAGACGGAGCATGGCAGGCTGGTCCGAGGTGGCAACAACCAGAATGGTGCGCTTCATGCCTTCCTCTCCGAGATCCTTTTCCACAAATTCCAGAATCTCTCGTCCACGCTCTCCTACAAGGGCAATAACGTTAATATCCGCCTTTACATTTCTCGCAATCATGCCCATCAAAGTGGACTTTCCCACGCCGGAACCTGCAAAAATCCCGATACGCTGTCCTTTTCCGATGGTATTTAAACCGTCTATCGCCTTGATGCCGAAGTGCAGCCTTTCTCTTATCGGCGGTCTGTCCAAGGGGTTCATATAGCTGTTGTTTACCGTGTAGTATTCGCTTTCCGGAAAGGCTTCTCCTCCGTCCATCGGCATACCCTGCGCATCAATGATTCTTCCCTTTAAGAAGTCGCCTACAGGAATCCTGAGCCTCCGTCTTGTGTTTCGTACAAAGGCGCCGGAGGTAATTCCCACCGAGCTTTTATAGGTCATAAGCTGGACTCTGTCTCCCTTAAAGCCGACGACTTCCGCGGCAACCTGGGTTTCCGTCTCATCGCTGTAAATCATACAGATATCGCCGATACTGGACTTTCCCGTGCCGGAAGCCTCCATAGACATGCCTACAATATTTTCAATTTTTCCGATGTTCTCCACGGTTTCCATTTTTTTAATGGCGGAGAGAATATTTTCATACATTGCTTACACACTCTCCTGGCTGTCCAGATGTCCGAGTCTTTCCTTCAGGGTTTCCATCTGGGTATCGATTCCGGCATCCACAATCTCCTCCTGGGTCTCCAAAATAAGGGTTCCCGGTTCTTCTTTTTCTACAATAACGAATTTAATATTGTCAGAAACCTGAGAGAGCTCCGATGCCACATCGGAATCGGTCTCCACCAGCATTTCATAATCCAAGCGGTCAATATGAATCTTCAGCCATGCCGTCTTCTTGATTCTTTCCGCTTCCTTCACAATCATTCTTCGAATCACTTCTCCGGAGGAACGAAGACTGACATGAATCACCTTTTCCGCAACGGCAATGGCTACATCCTTAAGCTCATCCATATACCTGTAGAGTCGCTCAGTCTTAGCATCTTCCACGGTACGGAGACTCCGGTTCAAATCCTGCCGGAAACTCTCGAGATCTTCCGCATGCTCCGAAAAAATCCTCTCCTCCGCTTCTTCCTTTCCCTTTTCATACCCCTCGTGGAAGCCTTTTTTGTAGCCTTCTTCCTCCGCATCTTTCTTTATCCGTTCCGCTTCCTTTTCCGCGGTATCGATGATGCGTTGCGCCTTCTCCAGCGCTAAATGGAGGAGGGTCTCCTGATAGGGATCCTCCTCCTTTTTTTCAGGGAAGGTCCTCTCTTCTATCTCCTCTTTCCGTTCTTCCGGAAGATAGTCCTCCGCAGCTTTTTTGTCGCTTTCCTCTTTCTCTTCCAAGAAAGACAGATAGGTCGAAAGCCCTATATTGGATGCGGATTTAATAATCTGCCTAGACGAGGACATTGTCTTCTTCGCCTCCCTTATTGATAATCACTTCTCCCTTATCCTCAAGCATACGAATAAGGTTTACAATACGTTGCTGTGCTTCCTCCACATCCTTCAAACGGATATTTCTGGAAACCTCCATGTCGGAATGTACAGTCTCCGCCATACGCTTGGACATGTTGTTGAAGAAGATCTGCTTCATCTCCTCGTTCGCCGTCTTTAATGCAAATACAATATCCTTGGAATCGCAGTCCCTGATAAAACGCTGTACGGAACGATCGTCCATGGTGAGAATATCCTCAAACACGAACATCTTGTCCTTGATATCCGCGGAAAGATCGGGATCTGTCACATCGAGTTCATCAAAAATCTTCTTTTCATTACTTCTGTCAATATGGTTCATGACATCCGCTACAAAATCCACACCGCCAAGGTTCATATTATCCTCACTGGTGATAATGGTATCGAATTTCCGCTTCATCTCCTCTTCAACAATAGAAATGGCTTCCGGAGATACCCGGTCCATCTTTGCCATAGCCACAACCGTAGGAATACGCTTGGCTTCGGCAAGATTTTCCAAAATCTGCGCCGCCTGCTCCGCATCCATATAGGAAAGGATAAGGGCAATAACCTGCGGACGCTCGTTTTGCAAGAGAGAAAGCAGAGCCTTCGGATCTCCCTTCGAGAAGAAATTGAAGGGCTTGGAAGCCAAGGTATGCGATACGCGGTCAAGGAGAGATTTTGCAGCCGTCTCTCCGAAGGCTTTCTCCAAAACCGCTCTGGCGTAATCCATACCGCCGTCCGTCATCATCTTATGAGTAAGACAGAGGCGGTAAAACTGCTCCAGGGTCGTCTCCACCATAGAGTTCGTGGTCTTCCCCATCTTGGCAACCTCAAAGGTCAACTCCTCGATGTCTCTTTCCCCCAAATATTTATAAATCTGTGACGCGCGCTCCGCCCCCAGGGAAACCACGACAAGAGCCGCTTTCTGTTTCCCGTTCAAGCGGTGATGAGGCTCGGTGTTTTCAGGATCCGAGGGCCTCATTGCGCTCGTTTTAGCTTTCTTTTCTTGTAGTTCTGTGCTGTTTTCTGCCAAGGTTTTGCTCCTCTTCTCTCATCCAGCTTTGAATAAGCTTTGCTACAACCTGCGGGTTCTGATCTGCAAACTCGCCAATGCTCTTCTTCAGCTTCATGCCGTGGATCATTCTGCCTTCCGCATTCAGCTCATACTCATCCGGTGTATCATCAATCGGCGCAATCTCATCACTCGGCTTAACACTGAGTGCCTCTTGATTTGCCTTTTCTTCTTCCATAAGCATCCTAAGCTTCTTTCGCTTCTTCGCTCTCAGAATCAGGAGTATCAGAATGAGTAAGAGTAAGAACGCGGATACCGCTGCACCAATAAGTGCCCAAAGCGGGAAGCGGGACAGTACTGTCTGTTTCTCCGTATCCGTCTTTTCTTCTTCCGTCTTCTGTACGTTCGTCTTATTTAAGGAGCGAAGGATGGTAATCTTATCTCCTGCCTCTTCTCTCGTAATTCCCGAAGCATCCGCCACCAGATTAATCAAGTCTCTTTCCGGAATACTCGTGTCATCGGTATTAATGACTACGGCAACGGTGGCATCTTCCAAAACACCGGGAGAAATTTCTTTCTGTTCCTTTAATACATTGTAAAGCCACTCCCTTGTTGCACTGGAATTGGCATAACCGTCATTCGCATTGTTGTTTCCGTTTTGCGTAGTGTATCTCGGCGTATCCGCGTTGGCATCCGCACCGGCAACTCCCGCCGCATTTTCTCCGGAGCTTCCCGCATTTTCTCCCGCCACCTCTTCGTTGTGAAGAAGTCCTGTTTTATCGCTCGCTTCCATCTTCTCCGGAACGGAATACTGGGTATTTTCCTGAATAAGCTTTGCCATATTCAGCGTTCCCTTTACGGAAACCGCAAGATTCTCCATTCCGTAGATTTTTGCCAAAACACGTTTAATGTTTGTGGCGATATTGTTCTCCACGGTAGCGGTCAAGTTAGTGATGCTCGTAGCGGATCCTTCGCCTTCCTCATCTGCATCCTTTCCCACCTCTTCCATGGTTCCCGCATCAAAAACGGAAACTTTGGTGAAGTTCATACCTTTTACGGATCTGGCTACCAGATTCTTAATCGCTTCGGCATTCTTTTCTCCTAACGACTTGCCCTCTTCCATCGTAACCACTACGCTGGCGCTGGCTTCAATCGGGTCATCCGACTCCAGAGCATAATTCTGCTCCGTGCCTTCGGCAATGGTAACCTTCGCGTCTCGGACGCCTTCAAAAAGACGTACGGTAGCTCCGAGCCTATCCTGTAAATCATATAAGGTATATTGCTTTTTATCCGACTCCGTAGTCATCAGGCCGGAATTACCGATGTACATGTTATAGGTAAAACCGGACTTGGGATAACCCTTGGACAAAAGCTGTGCTCGTAAAGTATCCACGGACTGCGCGGGAACCTTCAGTGACCCGGACTTTCCGTCATAAAGATAGGGCACATTTTGTTCCTGCAGAAGAGAAACCACCTGCTGCGCCTCACTTTGACTCAGCGAAGTGAAAAGGGTTTGATATTCAGTTTTATGTCCCCTTGCAATCAGAAAAATCGCTACCACAATAACTAAAAGGGTAGAAGAAGCTATGATTGCCAAGAGTTTTTTTGATTTTTGTGACAGATTCTGCCACATTTCCTTGAGTTTTTGCACCTCAAACTCCCCATTCCTACAAAGTAATCTTCATTAAATCGTTATAGCTGTCCAGTGCCTTATTCCTTAAAGATACCAGTAAGTCCAAGCTGATTTGCGCTTTGGCCTCCGCTATAGGAAGACTGTGTGCATCAGAAAGTTGACCTGTAGCCAGTAAATATTGTTTTCTTTCCACATCCAACTGGCTGCTTTTCACATTATTGATAGTCGATTGAAAAACATCCTTGAAAAAAACGCCATTTCCCGATGCAGAGAATCCTTTTCCGATTTCTCCTCCGGAAGAAATGTTCCCCAGCTTCCAAGAACTCATAGGGACAATAAATTCTGTATGGTCCATGTTACCCCTCCTTTAGGACACAAAGACTCTTGTTTTCCCTTCATCCCATGTTGTTTGATAATTTCAGCAAAGAAAGATTCAAGCAAGTCATTTTAATATATTTTTAATATTTCGTATGCTTACTATAGCAAATACATAAGCCGTTTACAAGAGTAATGTTCTCTATTTTTAAATTTTTTAGCGTAAATTTAATCAAACAAATTTAAGGTTTACATAAGATGGATTTAATGTTTTTTTAACTATTAAAATTTGCAAAAAAACGAAAAAAAGGCAAAATTATGGATATAATTCCCGTTTTCTCCTCTTTTTCTAGGCATTCTTTTTTTCCTGCTTTTTACTTTCTCCGATGCCTTTAAGAAGAAGCTGAGACAGTCCGGGATTCCATATTCTTCTTACACTGAGAAGAATCTTACCTCCCTCTTCCAATGCAGACGGTTTAAGACAGACTAAAAAGACTCTCTTTCTCCCCTGTCCATCTCTTCCCACAAAGGCTTCTTCTCTTACTTCATCCTCTTTTCTCAGCATATTGTTCCTTCTTAAGAAACGGAAGAAACGTTTCCTTTCCGCTCCATAAAAACTGCGCTTCGCGTATTCTGTTAGGAAGTCCTTATTTTCCGAAGAACGTCCTCCGGCTTCTCTGTCATAAAGCAGTTCATTCTTTCCGAGACCGGGGCTCCACAAAATTACAAGTTCATAGCCGTTATAGAGATCCTTCACCCTCTCCATCATTTTCTTCTGTTTCAGCTTCAGAAAATCTCCCTGATAGACCTGGATATTCAGAAGATAAGCATTTCTTCCGGGGATATGGCTGATTTCTCTTCCGCGAAAAGTACAAAAAGCTCCTCCTTCCATGGTATCCAAATCTTCTCTTCCTCCTCCGGACAGCTCGGAAAGAAAACGGCGAAGCAAGGTATACATCTTCTCCGCTTTATCATTAATAAGATTTTCCGCCTCGCTCACGCTAAGGCCGTCAAAAACTTCCAACTCCTCCTTAAAAGAGCGGTTCACGTAGAGGATTTCGATTCTATCTCCCACCATCTCCACTATGGAAAGCGGAAAAGCGAGAGCACCCTCTTCATCCTTTCTGACATTTAATCCGATAAAAGGCAGTGCATTGTGGCTTAAAAGATTCACATAACCGAGATCATCGTTATAGCGTCGTTTAGCGGGAGATTCAAAGCGAAATCCCTGCTCCTTACAATGGGCGATACTCTCGCGGTAGGGGCCGGGGCGCCCAATATAATAGCCCTGAAGCTTTTCACAGCCTATTTCCCTGAGGAACTCCAGTTGTTCCTCCGTCTCCACGCCCTCCGCCAGTGTACGTATTCCTATTTTTTTTGCCATATCTACAATGGAACTGATAATTTTTCGAGATTTATCACTGCTGTCCTTTAAAAGCAGCATGTCTATTTTCATTAAATCAAAGTCAAAATCTTTTAAAATATTCAAAGAACTGTAGCCCGAACCGAAATCATCCATCCATACCTTATATCCGGCGTCATGAAAACGCCCGATCTGCCTGCTGATGAGTATGGGATTCTTATTTAAAACCGACTCCGTAATTTCCATAGTCAGCATATCCCTCGGTACCTGATACTTGTCCACCTGTTTCTCCAACTCGGTAAAAATATCGCAGAGTTCAAAATCCATGCGGGATAAATTAAAGGAAACGGGAATCATATCCTCTCCGCTCCTCCGCATCTCCGCAAAATTTCGGCATATTTCGGATATCACATGGATATCCAGTAAATGAATCAGGTGACACTCCTCGAGGACGGGAATGAATTCGGACGGAGAAAGCATACCGAATCCCGGATCTATCCACCGCACCAAAGCCTCCAGGCCGCATACTTCTCTCGAAAGGGAGCGAATAAGCGGCTGGTAATAGACTTGTATATCCCCCTTCTCCATGGCTTCTCTGATATGATCCACAATAAATCGCCTGCGAAGAAGAAGATGCCGAAGTTCCTCATCATAGTGGCGATAAAAACTTTCTCTCTCTCTTTTTATGCTGTCACAAGCAATTTTCGCCCAGTCACAAGCATTGATGATATTTCGTTTAGCGGAAACACTGTAAATTCCCGCCTTAAAGTCCAAGGCCATCGGGATCTTCAACTGCAAAAAAGCCTCGTGTGCCTTGGATACCGCTTCCGTACAATCTCTTTCAGGAGAAAGAACGGCAAATTGATCCGCAAACATGCGCGTAATCAAAGCTCCCGGAAAACAGCGGTTCAAAATCTCCGCCATTTCCACAAGAAGAGCATCCCCGGCCTCGAAGCCGAAACGGTCGTTGTACAGCTTAAAGTCCACAATATTAAAATAGCAAAGAACTTGCCCTTCTTCGATGAACTCCGTTGCCAGTTCCCGAAAAGCGCGGTTCTTTATCGTCTTACTGAGAGGATCCCAACTGTCCTCTTCCAACTGATTTCTTTTTTTCATCCACTTCGGAATAAGCGGGCTCTTATATTCGTTCAATTCGGCTCCCTCCGATAATCGGCTTCCTGCCCGGAATAGTAGAAAATGAATCGGTTTGTCTGTCACAGCTCACAAGAAAGGCAGTAGTACATTTTTATCTGCTCCGAATTTTTATGAGTTATCACTTTCCCTACTCCACTTATCGTCAAAAAAAAGAGAAGATATAACTCTTCTCTTAAAAATTTTATCTACTTATTAAAATTTTTTATGAATGAATTTCGTATTTTTTCAAGAGCTCCTCATATTCTCCGCTTTCCTTCAATTTTCTTAGTCCCCGATTGAAAGCGCGAAGAATTTCCCCGTTCTGCCCGCGGCTTACCGCAAAAGAAAGGGATTTTCCTTTTTCTAACACAAGAAGCGTAAACTCCGATTTTCCCGATTTTTTTTCTTCCGTTTCTTCCAAATCCTTGAGCACCGGACATAAATCGGCTGCCGCATCCGCTTCTCCCTCTTCTATCCCGAGGAGCAAATCTTCCTTACTCTGCACAACCTTCAGAAAAAACTCGTTTTCTTCTCTTTTTTTCTCTAAAAAATCCGCAGCATAGCTCCCTTCTTTCAGGATAACGGTTTTCCCGAAAAGACTCTCCGTAATCTCCCCTTCTTTCGATAAATCGATGCCTTCCCCCTCGTCCGCCTTTCCTTTTTGTAGTAATAAAAGGCCTAAATCCACAGTCCCGTAGCTTTCGGAAAACTGCAGTCTTTTCTCTTCCTCTTCTCTTACCAATCCTCCTATTGCCATGTCCGATGTTCCCGTAACAAGAGAAGGCAAGAGGGCGGAATGGTTTTTCGCCAAAAACTTCAGATGAAAACCTTCCTTTTCCGAAACCTTCTGCATGAGCTCCACTTCGAATCCCTCTGCCTCTTTGTCCTTGTTTTCTTTGCTAAAAGGAAAGTTGTCCTTATCATAACTAATCCTGATTTCTCTTCCCTGTATGTTTCCATTCGGTTTTTTCCCGCAGGCGGAAAGAAAAAGAAAAGAAAGGCTTAAAAGGAAAAGGAAGCCCAGTCCGAAAAGGAGCAGGCATAAAGAAGAAAAGAGGCCGGAAACCGACCACTTATAAGCAAATCCCAAGTTCAAAAGAGATGATTTCTTCCGTCTCATTTCTTCCTCCGGTTTTTTCACTCTCCGCATTCTCTTTCCATAATTTGCAGTAAAGAGAGCAAACTGCTAAAGGAATAGCATGTCCCGTCTTCTCCGTGGTAGACATCTCCCTGCCAGCTGGCATTCTGCCTGAATTTCGTATGCACAAAAAAGCTTCCCAGTCTTCCTCTCTCTTTCGTAATCGGAAACTTCCGTAAATCTCTGGCTGCCTCCGAGAGAGGCTTTTTCCCTCTTCTGTCCGGATAAACGAATTTCTGTTTCTTCTGAAAACTTCTATCCCGTGTAGAACTCTCGGGATAATCCCATTCCTCATAAAAAGATTCCATCTTCTTAATTAAATCCATGGTGCTGAAGAAAGGGGTTCTTGTCTCGGAATACTGCTCTAGAATCTCTCCCAGGAAGTCTCCTTCTTTTCTTTCATGAATCAAAATTCCCAGTAAAGCTATCGCATAAAGACTGTCTAATTGCTTCCTCATACTTCGCTATTCTTCCTCTTCTTTGTCAAGTTCCGCACTAAGGCTGTTATCCGTGAGTGCCCTATCCATCAGTTTCAGAAGTTCCAGGGTGCTCCGAAAATACTGTGATCGGTTTTTTTCCGCCCATATCAACTTTCCCTGCCAGGTGTCATGTTCCATGCATTTAACTTGAACAATAAAAGTGCTGCTTTGCATCTCTTTTCCTTCCATAGTCATCCCCCCGCTTGACGTCTCTACTTTACTATGAAATGCAGTATAAAAAAAGAGGATTTAAGGAAAAATTCTCTAAAAACGAATAGAAGGGCTACCGATGATTTGTCGGCACCCCTCCCCTCACGTTCGCAATTTTCGCACTAATTTCTACTTATTTTTTATCAGATCCCAAACTCTTCCGCCCAATAGCATTCTCCGTCGATTTCAACAACAGCAATTGCGCCGCTTTTGAAATCCGGCTTCAAAATGTTTGCCCTATGTGCCGGGGAGTCCATCCAAGCCTGAACCACTTCTTCCGCACCGTCATAGTACTGTGCAAGATTCTCGCCATAAAGAACTTTGTCATCCGCTGTATACCAAGCGCTTCCGTCAGGTCTGGTATGGGAAAAACTTCTTACGATTTCATTGGCTCTTACTTTGGCTGCATTCTCAACCTGTCCATTCCAGTTGAGTGGATTTAAACCGTTAGCTACTCTGATTTCATTCACTTTAGCGAATGCCGCTTTTGCATCGCCCTTTGCAGCAAATGCTGTCATGGCAAAAAATGCGGTAAATAATGCTGTAAGTATAAACAATCTTACTACTAGCTTCTTCATGTGATAACTCCTTCTTAAAGAGGGAGTCAGGAAGCAGAATCACTTCACCCTGGTCAGGGGTATTATGATTGCAGCTGGCTGACATTTTACAGTCCCTATAGCTTTGCGTCGCCGGGTTTCCCCGGGTTTGCCATGGTAAAAACCGTATTGCATGGTTAACACCATATTGTCTTGAAAAGAATTACTCTTTTCGGGTATAAAAAAACTGACATTCAGGATTCCCTTCCTGATTGCCAGCTAACCGTAATCTTCACATGAAATTTGTATGGACTAACATCTTCAATATGGAAGATCGCAACTGGCTGCCATATTACAGGCCCTATAGCTTTGCGTCACCGGG
>ERZ773196.618-NODE-618-length-22084-cov-3.989287_pt1 | contig 22084 bp, 16 predicted proteins | sample MGYA00581009_ERZ773196 | MGnify/ENA primary metagenome ERZ773196 (study PRJEB29015, sample SAMEA2738162) | human oral metagenome | biome: human oral; feature: human-associated habitat; material: saliva | place: China | collected 2243 ... | reverse complement strand
ATCGCTTTTGCCGCATCTAAAAATGTAGGAAAGTAAGAGAAGTCTTGCTTTCCTTCTTTTTTTGCTTTTTCCATCTCTTCCTTTCCGTAGCCTGTTCCAAGGAGTATCGGCTTAACACCAAAGTTCTCGCCCGCCCGGCAGTCCAGAAGCTTATCGCCAATCATATAGGAAGAGGAAAGCCAGTTCTTTCGCTCAGAAAGACTGCGGTTTTCTTCTTCCAGCTTCTTGTACTCCCTTTCTGTCAGCCGGTAGGCGCTTTGGATTGATTCGCCGATTTTGGGCTTTCGTATGGGGGCAAGAGCATCTTCTTTATTTCTCTCTTCCAAAAGCATATCCCATTCCGCCTGATAAAAGAGTCCCGTCTTCGGCTTTCTGCAGGGACAGTCAGTATTGTACGGAGGGAGACCCTCCAAGTGATGAGGACAGTAGTAGATTCCTTGCAAGTGTACGCCCTGCTTCTTAAGTTCCTCTCTCATATAACGGTGAAGCAGTTCTGTATCTTTCTCCGTATAATAGCCTCTTCCGATTCCTGCCTGATTCGTAATCACAACAAGCTGAAAGCCGTGCTCATAGAGAGTTTTCATCCCCTCTACCACTCCGGGCAGAAAGCGGAAGTCTTCCACCTTATGGAGATAAGAAACTTCTTCGTTAATCGTTCCGTCCCGATCTAAAAATACGGTCTTTTTTAGCATTTGTCCTGCTTTCTTTTACTATATTTTCTTTTTGCAAAGCTTTTCCGATTGTTTTGTCTGAATTTAGCCGTCGCGCTCTATTGTTCCGTTCTCTATGTCTTTCCGGAACTGTGCGTAGTCTTCCGGTATCCCGATGTCCATAAAATAGCCGTCCGAGGGAAGTGCCTGAAGATATACGCCGTCCTCCAGCCATGCAGGAATACAGTCATTTTCCAGACTCTGCTTCCCTTCCGGAATCTTCTCGATGAGACTTTTTTTCATCACATAAATACCCCCGTTGATTTCACCGGCGAAAGTGTACCTTTGAACTGTAAAGGTTGTAGGAGAACTTGCTTCTATGGAAAGTCCTCTCTTTTCCCCTTGCAAGGTAAGGAAAGCTCCCTCATTTGGGTTCATTTTCTCGTTCCAGCGAAGTATGCGCCCTGTCTCATCTTTTAGGATTGCCCCGTAACGAGAGATATCTTTGATTTTCCTACTGGCTATGGTCATTACGGCTTGATTTTTAAGCTGCTCTGCCAGCAGATTTTCATAGTCCGTATGAAAATAGGTATCCGCATTTAAAACAAGGACATTTTCCGCAGAAACGTGGGAAAGAGCGTTTCTGATGGCTCCACCTGTTCCTAGAGGGCTTTCCTCATAAGAATAGGATATGGATAGTCCATATTCCTCTCCGCTTTTAAAGTATGCCTCTATCTGCTCCCCCATATAGCCGAGAGCAAAAATCAGGTGTTTTACGCCACTCTCGGAAAGCATTTTCACAAGATAATGAAGAAAGGGCTTCCCCGCTATATCCGCCATGGGCTTCGGGCGGTCGGAGACCACCGAGCGGAGTCTCGTGCCGAGGCCTCCGCATAAAAGAATTGCTTCCATAGATTTTTCCTAGCTCCTTCGTTCTTAACTATGCTGTGCTTGTATTATATTGCATTGACTCATGTATAGGCTTATGCAATCAGAGTATACGCCATTTCCCGCTCTTATTGGATCCTTCTCTTTTAATGATTTCCATTTTTCTTAGCTCTGCAAGGTATCTTTCTGCTGTTGGCCTTGATATACCAAGCTGTATTGCAATCAAATCCGATGCTACTGAGGGACTCTCATTGATGATTTCAAGTAGTTTTTCTATTCTTTCTCGCTTCTTGACCGCTATATGCGATAGTTTAGATTTTATCCCATCATTTATTCCATCAATTTTGCCGTTTTCGGGATTTATCCCATCATTTATCCCATCATTTTTGCCGTTTTCGGGATTTATCCCATCATTTATTCCATCATTTTCGACTCTTGAGGGATTTATCCCATCATTTATTCCATCATTTTCGCCTCTTAGGCGATTTATCCCATCATTTATTCCATCATTTTTGCCTCTTGGGCGATTTATCCCATCATTTATCACCTCAGTTTCATCAATTCTTTTATCCTCTTCCATGCCTGAAATAAAATCAGGATGGACAAAAATTCTAGAAATAAAATAACTATGTTCTTTATCCGTCTCAAACTCCGGTAGAGGTGATCCATTCCTTTTGATTGCATCCAATATTTTCTTGAATCCGGTATTTCTGCCTTCTGTAAGATGAAGTTCCTTAAGAAATTCTCCAATACGACGATTCCTGTATCTACGGTTAGAAACACGATAGTCCTTCAGTTGCTCACGAGTAACAGAATAAACCGGTCCCGGATAGCTCACAATTTCAATTTTGTCTTCCTCTATTCTGACTTCGATTGGCTCTCGAACATCATAAGCTTTATGATACACAGCATTTGCCAGTGCTTCCTCCAATGCCGCGTAAGGATAGTTATAGATGTGATCAGCCTCCGCTCTGTCGGGATGCTTAATGATTTTCCGCTGAATATAGTTATTACTGATATATCTCAAAGCATCTTTCAATTGCTGATCGAGTGGTCCCTTAAAGGTCTGCTCATCAATTTCGTCTCCTCCAAGTCCCTTGGGAAATGCCACAACATCAATCTGCGCATATGGAAAAAACTTCTCCGGCTCGTCAGAGAAGAACATCAATCCAACATTCTTCGGTTTTCGATATTCCGGCATAGTATTGCAGATTCCCATGTCTTCGCAAATTTTTTCCAACGGTCTGGAATCTAAATCTTTTACCATACTGCTTCCGACAGCAGAAAGGTACTGCCTAATTAAATTTATGTTTAAATCTGTCATTTCTGCCTGATGATTTACTCGATCATCAAATGGAACTTTGTTAGACAAAGAATAAAGCTCATTCAGTTCATTCTGAGAGGGCTTTACTGTGCTTGCCATCTTGCGAATAAAATATGTGCGTTCTTTCGATGCTACTGCCTTAGCTTTTAGATATGTAAAATTGTCCGGACTACTGTACGGTCTCACATCTCCACCCGGTGCCCATATTACAATGAGTGTTTTCCCTTGATATTCAATCGGTGCAACAACAGGGAGATAACGTGGCTGTATCAGATTGCATTTGTTTAGCAAATCCTTCATCATCTCATCTACCTGACTTATCGGTATTCCCTCGACCGGAAGTATGGGACGTCCATTCTTTTCTTTCACTCCAAGAACAATATAACCGCCACCCCAGTTATCAATGTCATTGGCAAAAGCACAAATGGTTTTCAGCGATGCTTCAGGCATCCAGCTTGTCTTAAATTCTATGCGTGCCCACTCGACCACATTTCCGGTCAAAAGTGTCTCTATATTTGTTGGAAGTCCCATTTCATCACCCCATTTTATTTTCGGAACCTTATACTCTTATTTTACATGAATCAATTCTTACAAATCGATAAGCTCATGCTCTTGAAGATTTTTTCCAGCTTTCAAATCAGCTACTCGTTTTTCGAGCATGGCAATATGTTCTTCGCTGTAAAATGGATCCACACCCAATCCAAAATCATCCTTTATCCCCTTAAACACTGCATCGGGGGAGAAATATTCCGCAATATACTCTGTCGCCTTCTTCGAGTACTCCCGAATCCTCGGCAGATTCCGGTACAGGAGGACCGCTTCATCGGCGAATTTCCGGGGATCGTCCTCTACCACCATGACTTCCTTAGCATGGGGAATACCCTCTGCACCACAGGAGGTTGTAAGTACCGCCGCACCTTCATGGAGGGCTTCCACTACCTTTCCTTTTACCCCTGCGCCGTAGCGGAGAGGAACAATCACAAGACGGCTCTCCTGATAGAGCTCATGCAGTCTCTCATCGCTCACAAAGCCGAGAACCTCAACTCCTTCTATCTTTTCCAAGTCCTTCACCTTTTCCGTGACATGGCTTCCCACAATACGGAACTTCAGCTCCGGAATCTGTCTCTTTATAAAGGGGAAAATTTCTCGAGAGAACCATAGAACGGCATCCTCATTTGGCGGGTGGGCAAAGCCTCCTACAAAAAGGATGCCCTCTCTTTCTTCTCCTATCTTCTCCACTACTGCCGCTTTATCAAAGACATAGGCGGTAATGGCTTTTACCGGGATAGTCTCATCTATCTTATGGATTTCCTCCACTTCCAAAGAAGAGGGATAATAGTTCATTTCCGCCTTCCCCATCACGGAGAATTCCATGTTTTTAAAGTACTGGATTTCTTCCAGAAGCTCAGGTCTCTGCTCAAGCTCGTACTCTCTTTGGAGACGGAGGAAGTGCAGGTCGTGTCCGTAGAAAATAATCTTCCAAGGCGTATTTTCCTTAATGAAATCTATGTACTTTGTCGCAATATGCGGACGATTGAGGTAAGCGATATCGATCATCTCCTTGTTTCGCTCCATCCAGTTCCAGATATCGCCCTGCATCTTCGTGCCGTAAAGCACCTCGATGCCGAGCTCCTCCAAAGCGGAGGTATAGGGTTCCTCATGAAGAAAATTATCCCCGAGGAATTTCACGATTACCCCTTTGTCTGTCAGCATTTTCAGGTACTGATAAGTCGTTTTTGAACCGGCATCCTTATCGAAGGTCGGTACATAGTGGTCAACAAAGAGAACATAGCGTTTTCCCTGCCCCCGTTCCCTTGCACGGAAGGGATTGGGATTTCCGGTATTCTCGCTCTGCTTCTTCAGCTCTTCCTTCCACTTTTCCTTAAATTTCTCCTGATTTACCTTCTGGTAACGCTTTAGACCACTGCCCTCCACATCGGTACCGTTCGAGATGCCCTCATAGTGAATGACCTTCGAGCGTGGCTGATACAGCACTTTATAGCCGTGCTTTCTGACGGAGAAGGCAAGGTCGGAATCCTCACAGTAAGCCGGTGCAAAAAACTCGTCAAAGCCCCCGATTTCCTTCCAAAGGGAAGTGCGAATGAGGATCGCCGCACCAGAGATATAGTCCACTTCTTTCACATAGTTGTATTCCGGATCATCCGGGTTCTGCAGTCTTCCGTAGTTCCAGCCGGAGGCATCGGACCAGATGATGCCGCCCGCCTCCTGGAGCCTTCCATCCGGATAGACGAGCTTGGAGCCCACCATGCCGGCATCGGGGCGTCTTTCCATAAGTTTAAGAAGAGAAGAAAGCCAGCCTTCGGTCACTTCCGTATCATTATTTAAGAAGAAAATGTATTCTCCTCTTGCGACTTCTGCCGCCTGATTACAGTTTTTTAGAAAGCCCATGTTTTCTTTATTTCGGGCAATGACGAGGTTCTCCGAGAAGAGACGCAGGTCTCTCGTTGCATCGGTAGAAACATCGTCTGCGATAATCACTTCATAAGGCGTTTCTTCCTGACTCGTGTGCTTAAGGATGGACTGTAGGCAGCGATAGGTATAGTGAATCTGGTTATAGCAGGGAATGACGATGCTGACCTTCGGCTGCTCTATTTTTGCAAAGCGAACTTTTCCGCCCTCTTTGTATGCCTTTCCAATCTTAAAATGTCCCAAGATTCGATTTCTTCCGTCCGGCAGAAGGTAAAGGAGCATCGTTCTGATGGGATGCAAGAAGGTCTGCGCGATATAGTAGAGAATCAGTCTTCTCTTAGTATCCTCCGGGAAGCGACGGTTAAAAGCGGAAGAGAGTTTTCTTCTTATGCGGGAATAAAGACTCTGGTGCTTTACCAAATAGGCGTTCTCCGCTTGCAGCCTGGAAATATCACTTTCATGAATACCAATCACTTTTTCCAGATTTCCTACATGGACTTGGGTTAGACGAAGTACTTCTCTTTCCTTCTTCAGGGCAACGTCTTTGTCCGTCATCTCCTCTTTTAGACGCGCAATGCTTTTCTCCTTTTCCGAAATCACTTCCTTTTGTTTTTGAAAGTTTTCGGGGCTGAAACGCTGACTGCGATATGCCCAGATATTGCTTTTCTCGCCTCCTCCGTGTACCTCATTTTGAAATTCTCTTTCCTTCTTCTCTGCACTAAGAAGCTCTGCCTTCCCTACGGAAAAGAGACGGAAAAAGCTCTCTTCATCTCGATATTTTAATTTATACTTATAGCTTTCATACCAGTAGTGGAGGATACGATACTCTAGAAAACTTCTTTCCACTCCTTCCGGAAATACCCATTCGCAGTCAATGAGCACCGCCTTATCCTGCACCATTAGGACATTTTCAAAAAGCAGGTCATAGTTTGCCGGCTGAATCCATTCCTCTCTTCCAAGAAGAAGAACTAAAGCCTCCGTAATCTCCTTAACCGGCGCTTTTCCGTCAGTTATCAAGTCCCCGAGGATTTCGGAAATACTCTTTCCCTTTAGAAAGGGGTAAGCGATGTAAGAGAGAGAATCGGAGGATTCATACGCTCTATGAAACTGGACTTCTTCCAAAACGCTGACATTGCGATCGAAAAAGAACGCTTCCATCAGTTTCCGTTTTTCCGGAAGGGACTCGATGTGCAGATTGGCTTCCTTCGTTATTCCCTCTTTTAAAACAAGCTTTTCTCCCTTTTTCTCCGTGAGGATTTCCGTCTTTATGGCATACTCGGGCTTTCTGCTGGAATTATACTTAATATAGTCCACTCTCTTACTGTGGATGTCCTTCATTCCACGAATTCCCGTACTGTCCTTTCGAAAGCGATAAAGGAAACAAGGAGCGAACGCGGGAAACACCCCTTCCGTGGCAAGGGCACTAATTCCCTTTCCTTCCTCTCCTTCCTTCGGGAGTCTGTCTTTGGTATAAAAATGAATGGGATAGTCCAGAGACGGAAGCGGAAAATACAGTCTTCCCTCACCCTTATCGTATTTGCCAAGAAGGACCTTTTCGATACGCTGCAACTCCGAAAGCGTCGTATAAGAAAGCTCCTTCTCCAGATACTCGGTGGCAAGACTCTCTATACTTTTCTCATTTTGCACCCCTAAAATGAGTTCTCCCCCGGCAAGCAGATATTTTTCCAAAAGAGAGGCAATCATACACTCCAACGAGTCCTGAAAAAGCGTGAGAAGGCGCTTCGTGAGATTCGGAATCAGGATGTAGTCATATTGTCCTTCCTCCAAGCGAAGGGAAAGCCGTTTTACCCGTCTTTTTAAAAGGTTTACATACAGCTCTTCGCTCTCCTTATCGGAAAGAAGCAGGACTTTCGCATCTCTTTCCAATCCGCCTTCAGCCGGAAAGAAGTTAATCCAATCTATGAGATTTCCTTTATATTCGCTAAACGTCATGCATCATGCCTTTCCAGAGTCACCTTAGACTCCATATCGTAAATCCCCACCGTATTTTTGTTGGACAGCACGGTGATGCTGGTAATGTCGTATTTTCTGTCATAAACGGTATGCTCTCCCCCTTCAAAGCCCGTACAGGAAATGGAAAGGAGATACTCTCCTCCTTGCAGATTCATCTTCTGGGTAAAGGAGCAGATATACTCGTCTCCCGCCTTCACGCCGGGAATATTTTCCCCCTCAAAAAGCGTATTGGTTCCGCTTAAGTCCATACCGCGCTTATCCTTTATTGTGAAGGTAAAGATAGGGGATGCAATCTCGTCATAAAAGTGTATTCTCTCTCGGATGGTGAAGTTCTCTCCTTTTATGAGAATGTTGCTTAGTTTCCCTTCGTTGTCAAAAATACCGAAGTCCACAATCTCCGCTTTTCCGTTTCCGTAAAGCTGTGCGGAGGGGTTTATGCTCATCTCGTCCTTCATGAGACGGTCATGCTCTGTGCCGGTCTGCGGTTCTACCCCTGCTTCACTTTCTCTTCCAAGAAGCTCCCGTCTTCCCTTCTTCTCCGGCTTTTCTGTCGTCCCGTCCCCCAGGAAATCCTGCTCATCCACAAACTTCTCCGCTGCGGGATTCTTTCCGGCAAGGATCTTCTTATACTGATCCACCATCTGCCCGGGAAGGCCTTCTCCGACCTTTTCTCCCTTGTTGAAGAGGATGACACGGTCACAGTATTTCATCACGGATCCGAGGTCATGCGTCACCATGAGAATGGTGGTTCCCTTCTTCTTCAGCTCGTCCATTCGGTGATAGCATTTTGCCTGAAAGAAGACGTCTCCTACGGATAACGCTTCATCGACAATCAGGATTTCGGGGTCGATGGAAATGTAAAGGGCAAAGGCCAGACGGACGAACATTCCGCTGGAATAAGACTTCACAGGTTGATAGACGAAGTCTCCGATGTCGGCAAAGTCCAGGATCTCCGGAAGCTTCTTATCCATTTCCTCCTTGCTGATGCCCATCATGGTGCCGTTCATGTAAATGTTTTCAATACCGGTATAGTCCTGATTAAAGCCTGCGCCAAGCTCAAGGAGTGCGCAAATCGTCCCCTTCGTTTCCACACTGCCGCTTGTCGGGGTAAGCACGCCGGTAATAATCTTCAGCATGGTGGACTTTCCGGAGCCGTTTGTGCCAATAATCCCCACCGCTTCTCCCTTTTTCACGGAAAAGGAAATGTCCTGCAGGGCAAAAAAGTCCTTATGATAAGACTTCTTTCGTATGCTTATGGATTCCAGTAATCTATCTATAGCCCGGTCATACAATCGGTAAACCTTACTTACTTTTTTCACGGAAATCAGTTCTTCGTTTTCCATTTGCCTCCCTCTTCACTCTATACATTCTTTCTTGAACTTTCTTAAAAGACATTTGGAGAAATTATACCATTCCGAAGTACCGAGGTCAAAGAAAGATATAAAACACCGGGAGTTAAGATAGGAAAAACACAAAAATACCCGGAGCTTTTCACTCCGGGTATAGATGTCTTAGTTTTCTCTTCATATCAGGTTCCGTGTTTCCTCTTCGTATCAGGCTCTGACTTCCGCCTTCAATTCTCCATTTTCCAGTACTATCTCTATCTTATCGCCTTCTTTTACCTTGTCTTCCAGAATACACTTTGCGGCAAGGGTTTCCACGTGCTTTTGCATATACCGCTTCAAAGGTCTTGCTCCAAAGCCCGGCTCATAGGCATTTTCCAAAATGAAATCCAAGGCCTCTTTCTTAATTTCGATGTGCAGTCTCTTATCCTGCAAGCGCTTATTGATATCCTTTAAAACAAGATCAGCAATTCGCTCCATATCCTTCTGCACAAGCGGCTTAAATAGAATAATCTCGTCCAGACGGTTCAGGAACTCCGGTCTAAAGTGCGCATGCAAGGCATCCGTAACCTCTTTCCGCACCTCTTCCGGAATCGTACCGTCTTCTTTGATGCCGTCCAGAAGACTCTGTGCCCCGATATTCGAAGTCAGGATAATAATCGTGTTCTTAAAGTCCACGGTTCTTCCCTGAGAGTCCGTAATTCTTCCGTCATCCAGCACCTGTAAGAGAATGTTGAAGACATCGGGATGGGCTTTCTCGATTTCATCGAAAAGCACAACGGCATAGGGCTTTCTTCTTACCGCCTCCGTAAGCTGTCCGCCCTCTTCATAGCCTACATAGCCGGGCGCCGCACCGATTAAACGGGATACGGAATATTTCTCCATGTACTCCGACATATCGATTCTGACCATGGCATTCTCATCATCGAAAAGGTTCTGCGCAAGGGACTTCGCAAGCTCGGTCTTTCCCACACCGGTAGGTCCTAAGAAGAGGAAGGAGCCGATCGGCTTCGTAGGATCCTTTATACCCGCCTTCGAACGAAGAATGGCTTCACAAACCTTCTCTACCGCTTCTTCCTGTCCGATGAGTCTCTTATGAATTTCCTCGTCAAGGTGCAACACCTTTGAACGCTCGGATTCATTCAGCTTTGTTACGGGAATTCCCGTCCAACGACTGATGATTCTCGCAATTTCTTCTTCCGTTACCTTATCATGCACAAGCGTACTGTTTTCTTCCTTCTGCGCTAAGGCTTCCGCCTCTTCCAGTTCCTTTTCGACTTGGGGCAAATCCTGATACTGCAACTTGGAAGCCTTCTCATACTCTCCCTTTTGCATTGCAATATTGATTTCTGCCTGCAAATCGTTCTTCTTTTCTCTTAAAGTCTGCAACTTGGAAACGGCATTTTTCTCATTTTCCCACTGCGCCTTTTGTACATTAAACTTATCGCGAAGTTCGGAAAGCTCTTTTTGCAGTGTTGCAAGTCTTTCCTTCGAAAGCTGGTCGTCCTCTTTTTTCAGCGCAAGCTCTTCAATCTGCAGCTGCATAATCTTTCTCTGCTGCTCGTCCATTTCTTCCGGCATGGAATCCATTTCCGTCTTAATCATGGCACAGGCCTCATCCACAAGGTCTATTGCCTTATCCGGAAGGAAACGGTCGGAGATGTAACGGTCGGAAAGCGTCGCCGCCGCAACGAGCGCGGTATCCGTGATTTTTACGCCGTGGAAGACTTCATAGCGTTCCTTTATACCTCTTAAGATGGAAATGGTATCCTCCACCGTCGGCTCGTCCACCATAACCGGCTGGAAACGACGCTCAAGAGCGGCATCCTTTTCAATATACTTTCTATATTCATCGAGGGTTGTCGCACCGATACAGTGCAGCTCGCCTCTTGCAAGAAGCGGCTTTAAAAGGTTTCCGGCGTCCATGGAACCCTCGGTTTTTCCCGCGCCGACAATATTATGGATTTCATCGATAAAGAGGATGATCTCTCCCTCGGACTTTCTGACATCATCGAGAACCGCCTTCAGTCTTTCTTCAAACTCTCCTCTGTACTTTGCACCGGCAATGAGAGATCCCATATCCAGCGCAAAGATTTTCTTATTTTTTAAAGATTCCGGTACATCGCCCTTCGCAATTCTCTGGGCAAGTCCCTCTACCGCTGCCGTCTTTCCGACACCGGGCTCTCCGATTAAGCAGGGGTTATTCTTCTGCTTTCGGGAGAGGATTCGGATAATGTTTCGGATTTCTTCATCTCTTCCGATAATGGGATCGAACTTCTGCTGACTTGCTCTCTCGACCATTTCATAGCCGTATTTATTTAAGGCATCATAGGTACCCTCCGGATTGTCCGTCATGACCTTCTGGTTTCCTCTAACAGAGGAAAGTGCGGAAAGGAACTTCTCCTTTGTGATGTCAAACTCTTTAAACAGCTCTCGAATCGTCTTGTCTCCGTCCTTTAGGAGCGCTAGGAAAATATGCTCCACGGACACATACTCATCGCCCATGGCTTTCGCATGGTCCTCCGCATTCATCACGATTTTATTCGCATCCTGCGAAAAATACTGCTGCCCTCCGGAAACCTTGGGGAGCGCATTGATTTTCTCTTCTACCGCTCTTTCGAAGCTGTCCGGTGAAATGCCCATTTTCTGTAAAAGCTTCGCAATCAGGCTGTCCTCCACCTGAAGGAGGCTTAAAAGCAAATGCACCTGCTCCAATGCCTGATTCCCATGATCCATTGCAATCTTTTGGCTGTTGTTTATACTTTCTACCGACTTTTGTGTAAAACGATTTATATTCATACTCACTACCTCACTTTTTCACTAAGATAATCCTATTATAAACGTATTGTTAGCACTGTCAAGTAATGAGTGCTAATTTGTTGTGAAAAGTGTGTGAAGAAAACACGAATGTTTTGGGGCATAAGGCGTACTTAGATTTGTGTTTTTTCCAAATACTCCGTCATGGTCATCATTTTAGGTTTTTTAATATCCTTTAATGCCAGAAAGTCTTTATCTCCTGTCAAAAATATGTCTATATCGCTTTCTATCGCCGTCACCAATATGGGAAAGTCTTTCTCATCCCTTATTTCCGGATATTTCTCTTTTTCCGGATTTCTTTTTACTTGTACCAGGTCAAAGGGTAGGCTGTGAAAAAAATCTTTTAGAGCAGGCTTTCTTGACGAAAACTTCCTTTCAATTACAAGACTTAACTCTTCTATAACATAATCACAAATCACTATTTCATTCTGCTCCGTGATTCTTTTAATTAAGTTTCTGGTTTGATTAGAGGGAAAGAAAATCACGGATATCAAAATGTTGGTATCCAGCATGATTCTCATTTTATTTTCTCCTTCGTTCCTCTCTTATCTCCTGAGCGAAGCTTTGTAAATCTTCCTCCTTATAATACCCGGCTTCCTCGGCTACTCCTCTGAATTCTTCTTCTACTCTTTTAAAGGCCAGCATTGCGGAATTCTCAAAGTAAAATCTTCCATTTTCTTCCATTATTACAAGTTTATCTCCGCTTTTTAACTTGAGTTTGTTTCTAACGGATACCGGAATTGTAATTTGCCCTTTACTTGAAATCTTTGCCACTTCCATATATGCCCTTTCTCTAAAGCTTGCCAACACATTTTCTGCGTACTTGTTCGCATGTCAAAGTATCTTGCTTACATTTTACTTTGATTCTACATTTTATTATAGAGGCTTTTGGGGGTTTTTTCATTATTTTCTTTACTTTTCAGATTTTCTTTGCTTTTCAGATTTTCTTTATATTTCATACTTTCTTTATATTCTTTACTTTTTTGTTTTACCCTTTTAACCCCTCAATTTCTCCACTGCCTCTCTGATCGCTTCAACCGTATATTCCAATTCTTCCTCCGTTAGTGTCTCTTCGAGGCTTAAGCGCAGTCCGGAGTATGCTTCTTCATGACTCTTTCCGATTGCAAGAAGTACATGGCTCGGCTCTAAAGAACCGCTTGCACAGGCTGAACCGCTGCTTGCACAGATTCCTTTTTGATCAAGTAAGAGCAGAACGCTCTCTCCCTCTACTCCGGGAAGGCAGATATGGACATTTCCGGGGAGACGATGATGAAGTGAGGAAAGGAAGGGGCTTTCAGGACGCTCTCCGATTCCCTCGTCTTCCAGTGGATTCACACCGCTGATTTTCACCCCCGGGATTTCCTCTAGGAGCCTTTTAAAAAATAAATCTCGAAACGCTACTTTCTTTCTTCCCCTCTCTTCCATCGAAGAAAAGGCTTCTTTTGCCGCCGCCGCAAAACCGACTATTCCGGGAACATTTTCCGTACCGGCACGAAGTCCTCTCTCCTGTGCCCCGCCGTGTAAAAAGGAGGGAAGCTTCAGACCTTTTCGGATATACAGGAGCCCCACTCCCTTCGGTCCGTGGATTTTATGACTGCTGGCAGAGAGAAGGTCTATCTGCATTTCCTCTATATCGAGCGGAATCTGCCCGAAAGCCTGCACGGCATCGGTATGAAAAACTGCGCCGTACTTCTTCGCAAGCCTCCCGATCTCCTTTAGATTTTCTATCGTTCCGATTTCATTGTTTGCCGCCATAACGGAGACAAGGCAGTGGGAACGCTCCTCTCTTTCTCTTAAAGAGCTTTCTTCCTGTAACACTTTTTCCAGAATCTCCAAATTCAGAAAGCCCTCTTTATCCACCGGAATCCGGCTTACTTTTACTCCCAAACTTTCAAAAAAAGCACAAGTTCGTAGGACGGCAGGGTGCTCTATGGCACTTGTGATAAGATGTGCACTCTTCTCCTTTTTTAACGCACTCTCCAGCGCCACAGAAGAAATCGCCCAATTGTCACTCTCCGTACCGCCTCCGGTAAAATAAATCTCTCTTGGAGAAACATGAAGAAGAGAGGCGATAGTCTGCCTACTCTCTTCTACCGCCTTTCTCGCCTCTTGTCCGAAACGGTAAATAGAAGAAGGGTTCCCATAATAGCCGGAAAAATAGGGCTCCATGGCATTTCTTGCCGACTCCGACAAGGCTGTTGTTGCCGCATTATCCAAATAAATCATTTTGTCCTCCTTTTAGGGCTACTTTTCTGTTTGATTTAAACCGTCCCGGAATCTCTAAGCTCCTTTGCCACTCGCTCTACTCTTCTGTGACTTTCTCTTAAGCTTCTTTTCCTCTTTCATCATAACGAAAGTCTCCGCTTTTTTCTTCCTAATAAGAAAAATCTCCGCTTTTTCCGCCTTTTTTCTCCTGCAAATGCACTGCCTCAATATGCATCCGCTTATCAATAGCCTTACACATATCATAAATGCAAAGTAGAGCGACACTTGCTCCCGTAAGCGCTTCCATCTCCACCCCGGTTTTCCCCAGTGTTTTCATCGTGGAAATAACCTGAATTTCGCCTATCTTCTCATCTACACTAAACTCTATCTTTGCTCCGTGAAGCGGCAAAATATGGCAAAGCGGAATCAGATCCGAGCAGCGTTTCGCCCCCATGATTCCTGCAACCTGCGCTACAGTAAAAACATCTCCCTTTTTGATTTTCTTCCCAAGAACCGCCTTCATAGCTTCTTCATTTAGGAAAATGCTCCCCACCGCGACTGCTACCCTTTCCGTGTCGTCCTTTTCGGAAACATCGACCATACGGGCATTTCCCTTATCATCAAAATGTGTAAACTCTCCCATTTTTCTCCTCATCCTGCACTTCCGCAACAAGTCTTATTTCAAACTCTATCTTCACTGTAAAAATCAAATCTCCGAATTTTTGATTACTTTGCGAGCCCTAGCGGTAGAGTACTCCAAAAAGAGGTCTACAAACCATAAAAAACATAAAAGCATTTTGATTCATAACGAGTATCGTGCGTAAAGCGTGCGATATCTCGTTTATACAGCTACTCAATAAATTTATTCTTCTAAAAGAAGAAGCTTCTCCGTATCCACTTTCAGATACTTTGGTGTTCCGAGCTGCTCCCATTTTTTAAGAGACTCCCTTTGCCCCATAAAGACAATTCTTCCTCCGCCCTCTTTCGCCTGAAAATAAAAATTCTTTTCAAAGGGATATTCCGCAATGCTCTCCAAGCGAACCGGAATAGAATTCAGACCTCGCTCTTCCTCGGAAAATACGGGGATAAAATCATGGGCACGGTAGCCCACATAGGAGAGGCTGTCCGGTATTTCCTGATCAAGCTGAAGCTCTGTTCCCCAGTCCACTGCATACAGGCCATTTTCTCCTCTTTTTTCGGCTTTGGAAATATTTTTACAGCCTGTCAAAGCTGCTGCCGCTCTCTTCCTCGGATTTTTGAAGAGGCTCTTCGTTTCTCCTTGGCAGAGGATCTTGCCGTTCTCCACGATGAGAAGTTCCTCGGAAAAGCGATAGAGCTCATCTCTCGAATGGGAAACCATGATACAGCTTCCTTGGAAGTCCTCCAAATGTCGCATAAGCTCCTCCTGCATTCGGTCCCGAAGAGAAAAGTCCATTGCGGAAAAGGGCTCGTCAAGAAGGATAATCTCCGGTTCTCCCACCAGAATCCTCGCAAGAGCCGCTCTCTGCTGCTGCCCGCCCGATAGCCTTCCGGGAAGACGTTTTTCCATGCCCTTTAGCTCCATTTTCTCTAAAATAGAGCTGATTTTCTCTTCTTTTTCCTCTTTGCTTCCCCTTAGAGACACCGAAAGATTCTCCCAAACGCTCATATGCGGAAAAAGTGCGTAGGACTGAAAAAGATAGCCCACCTTCCTCTTTTGCGGCGGAAGATTCCGTTTTTTTTCCTTGGAAAATACACAGTTCTCACCGATGTAAATTTCCCCCTCATCGGGCTTAAGAATTCCGGCAATCACCTTTAGACACATGGACTTTCCTGCCCCGGATTCTCCGAGAATCCCGAGCCTCTTTGCTTCTGTCTGAAAATGCATATCCAGAGAAAAGCTCCCCATATTCTTTTTAATCGAAACGCTGCATGCCATTTTATCTCTTTAATCCTTTATACGACTTGCTTCCAAGCTTTCCACTTCAACTATATCTGATTGCCAAGATGCATCCATTCTGTATCAGATAACTGATTTTTTTATTCTACTTCCTATATTGTTTCCCTTATTTCCCTATAGATACATTGATATCTAAGTCCGGAACTGCTTTTCTTCTGTTGCAAATTGATAAAGCGTTAATATCCCGAAGGACAGAAGAAGGACAATCATCACCCAAAAGCCTGCGGTCGCATAGTCCTGGTCCTGCATGACGAGAGCGATTCTTTGGGAAATAGTCGCGGTCTTCCCGGGAATATTTCCCGCAAGCATGGAAGTCGCCCCGTATTCTCCAAGTGCTCTCGCAAAGCTTAACACCGTGCCTGAAAAGATACCGGGTGCGGAGAGTGGTACAATGATTTTCCAGAAAATGGAAAACTCGCTCATCCCGAGTGTCCGTCCGGCGTAAACCAAGTCCTTCGGAACAAGCGAAAAGGCGGATCTCGCATTTCGATACATAAGAGGTAAAGAAATCACGGTCGCCGCCACCACACAGCCTAAAAAGGACTGCACCACCTTGATACCGAAATGCGTAAACAGAAAGATGCCGAAGGGTCTTCTCTTACTAAAAAGAAGGAGCAGGAAAAATCCTGCTACCGTCGGGGGAAGGACCATGGGAAGGGTGAGTAAGCCGTCAAGAAAATTGTCCCAAGGGGACGGGAGCTTCATCACCTTCCTCGCCAAAAATATCCCTAAAAAGAAACAAATCACAGTGGTTATCACTGCCGTTTTCAGAGAAATCCATAAAGGACTCCAGTCTAAGCTTTGTAGCATTTCCATCATGGATTTCTCCTTTCGTCTCCGTAATTCTACTCCGGCTTCACTTGTAAATTGCTTTTTACTTGCTTCAAATCATCCCTAAGAACTCCGCTTTCTCTTATTTAACTTTAGCATATCCTGCACTATTCTACATTTGTATCAAAGTAATACTTCTGAAATGTCTCTTTGGCCGCATCGCTGCAAACAAAGTCTATAAACTTCTTTGCTTCCGTAACTTCCGCTTCGCTTGCTTCGTCATTTACCACCTGAGAAATGGGATAGATTACATTGCCGGTTAAATCATAGGGAACCTTTTCCAGAATCTCTATATCCGTATCCTTTCCATAGGTATCGGAATAGTAGGTTGTTCCCACTTCGGAAGAGCCTTCCACTACCGCCGCCAAAACCTTCGAAACATTGGACTGCTCGGAAATCTCTACACCGCCCAGCGCCTCGGAAACTTCCTGCGTGCTGATTTTGGAAAGGTCCTCCGCCTCCGGTAAGATACCGAGGCTTACCAACGCTTTTCTGGTATATCTTCCTACCGGAACCGTACCGTCCGCAAGAGCAATGGACTTTGCCTCCTTTAAGCTTTCCAGACCGGTAACCTTCGTTCCGCTGTCTTTTCTTGTAATTACGCAAAGCTGGTTGTTTACGACGTTCTTTCTTGTACCTTCAACGAGCTTTCCTTCCTCCTCTAAGGTATCCATCTGCTTCTGCGCTGCAGAGAAAAAGATATCACATGCATAGCCTTCCTGAATCTGAGACAGGAGCTTTCCGGAAGAATCCGCCTGGAAAACGAGCTTCACGGAAGGATTTTCCTTCTCATACTGCGCTCCGAGATCTTCCATTACATTTTTAAGAGAAGCCGCAACAAAGACCTGCACTTCCGTCTGACCGTTTGCAGCAGCCTTTTCCGATTCCTTTGCACTCTCCGTCTCTACCTTACTGCTCCCTGTCTCTGCTGCCGTCTCCTCTTTCTTTGCTCCGCCGCAAGAAATCAGCAATGCGGAAAGCAAAAGGGCAAGACTTCCTGTCAAAAACTTTTTCATCGTTTTTCCTCCTATTTTTCTTTTTCTGTACCCCGTAAAATCCCTATGCCGTGAAAAAGTTCCGGAAATAGAAATTCCAGATTCTCCTTGCAGGCCTTCGGGCTTCCGGGAAGATTTATGATTAAAGAATGTTTCCGTATTCCTGCGGTCTGGCGACTGAGCATCGCTTTTTTAGTAATCGTCAAGCTATACTGCCTTAAGGCTTCCGGAATTCCGGGTACTTCTCTATCGCACACGGCTTTTGTGGCTTCCGGAGTGCAGTCTCTTTCAGAAAAGCCTGTGCCTCCGGTTGTCAGTATTAATGATATTTCTCTTTGATCCGCTAAACGAATGAGGGCCTTTTCTAAAGCCTCTCTTCCGTCGGGAAGAAGCAGATACTCTTCCACTTTCATTCCCTGCCCCGTTAAAAACTCCTGAATGAGCGGTCCGGATTGATCTTCATATTCCCCGGCAGACGCTCTATCCGAAAGAGTGATGACCGCTGCAGTATACGCTCTCCTCGGATCCGGCGGAAAAACCTCCACGGGGTCTCCTTCCCTAATAGTTCCCCCTTTTATTACTCTGGAAAATACCCCTTCTCTTGGCATAATACAGTCTCCCATTCTATGGAAGATGGCACAGTGACTGTGGCACTCCTTTCCGAGCTGTGTGAGTTCCAATACCGTTTCTCCGACATGAATTTCACTTCCTACCGGGCATTTTGAAAGGTCAAAGCCTTCCACCACCAGATTTTCTCCAAATGCACCGAACGCGACTTCCGCCCCTTTTTTCCGAAAGTCCTCTATCTTCTCAAGAGAAAGAAGGCTTACCTGCCTATGCCATTTTCCGGCATGGGCATCTCCCTCTATCCCGAACTCCGGGAGCAGGACTGCTTCTTTCACTTCTTTTTTTTCTGTTCCTTTTTTGGGGCTTATACAAATTGCCAATAACTTTCCCATTTATCCTCCAAGCCTTTTTTCCTGTTCGGCCTACCTCTCTTTTTTACCTTCTTTATTATCTTCGTTATTGCCTTCTTTATTGTCTATCGAAACCCTAACGCAAAGCTATCCACCGATTTTACCCATTGCTCTCTGTTCCGTAACCTCGGAGAGCTTTTCAAAGGCATGGCTTTCCGGCTTTCCTAAGATGCAGTTCCGAAACATCTTTTCCACTTCCACTTTTTTCTCTTCTTCGGAAAATGCCGTATTTCGTAAAATTGCCCGTAAATCATATCCGGTTCCATAACAAAGACAGGGCTTCAGCTCTCCTTCACTCGTTAAGCGAATCCGGTTACAGCTTCCGCAAAACTTCCCGTGAAGCGCGGAAATAAAGCCTACAGAGCCGAGAAAGCCCGGGATCCGGTAATACTTCGCAGGCCCGTTTCCGTGAATGGAAATGTCCTCTGTAATGCTCGGGAAGCGCTCCTTGATTTTCTCTAAAAGCTTCTCATTGTAGTAGGGTTCAAAGCCTCTCCCATAGCCGATCGGCATCATTTCTATAAAACGAATATCCAAGGGAAGCTCTTTCTGAAGGGCTAAAAGAGAAAAGAGCTCATCCTCATTTTTCCCTTTTTGCATTACCGTGTTCAGCTTGACACGAAGCCCGGCGTCGCAAGCTCTGCTAATCCCCTCTAAAACCCGGGAAAGCACGGGAAATCCGGTGATTTCTGCAAATCTTTCTTCCTTTAAGCTATCGAGGCTCACATTCACACCGTCAATTCCGGCAGAAAGGAGTTCCGGAAGCGCATCCTTTAGTAAAATGCCGTTTGTGGTCAACGTGACCTGCTCCACCTTATCAAGCTTTTTAAGTTCCTTAATAAAATCCAAGACTCCGTCCCGTACCAAAGGCTCCCCGCCGGTCACCTTGAATCGGCTGATTCCCAGCTTCGAAGCCTCTTTTGCAAGAAATAGAAGTTCCGAAAAGGACAGGAGCTTCTCCATAGGAAGTACATTCTCCATGCCGTTAGGCATGCAGTAGCGGCAACGCAGATTGCAACGGTCCGTAACGGAAAGGCGCATATAATTAATTTGTCTTTGAAATTGATCCTTCATTCTTCCTCTTGCTTTTCTAGTACTTCCTGACTAAAGGTAGCCCAAGCTCATTCTCTTATTTCTCTAGAACTTCTTCTACAAAAGTCGCGTGGGCTTAAGCCCCACACCCTTCTTATGTATCGGTACTACGAGGTTTCCCGACTCGTTTCTTCCACTACAGCATCATCCCTTAGACTCGCTCCAAAAGCACATCCAACTGTCCGCCGCAGACCATTCCCTCCTCCTCGGCGATACTGTCGTTAAGGTCTACATGGTAGAGGCAGGCAGGCTTCGCATTTTCCAAAAATAACTCTCTGCTCTTCTGAATCACTTCCGCTTCGGCACATCCCCCACCAATCGTGCCGATCAGCTGTCCTAATGAACCAATCAGCATCTTCGTCCCGGTTTCTCTCGGCGCGGATCCCCGTCTATTCACAATGGTTGCCAGCACATGGTCTTCGCCGCTCAGCATCGCGTCCAGCATTTCCTTCGTAAAGCTCTCCTGATGGAAATACTTATTCTTTTCCATCACGATTTCCGAAAGGATAGAGAGGCCGATTTCTACAGGGGTCTCCGCTCCTATGGCAAGACCGATAGGACTATGCAGCTCTTTAAGGCTTTCCTCGCTTACCCCTTCTTCCAAAAGCTGTTTCTTAATGAAAGCAACTCTTCTTCTTGATCCCATCATTCCGATATAGGCATGGGATTTCTTTAGAATCTCTCTAAGGCAAATGAGGTCGTGTGTATGCCCTCGGGTAACGATCACAAAATAGCTGTCCTTATCCCCCTTAATGGTAGAAAGAGCTTTTGCGAAGTCCTCGCACTGCACCTGATCCGCGCCCGCTTTTTCCGCGGCTTTCGCAAAGGAAGGTCTGTCTTCGATGCAAAGCACCTGAAAACCGAGCATTTTTCCTAAGCGAATCACGGAAAGGGCAACATGTCCCGCTCCAAGCACAATGAGCTTTTTTTCACCGCCCATGGGATCCAAAAAAAACTGTCTTTCTCCTAAGGAAACCAAGCCCCTTTTTCCTTTTCCAAAAGGAATAAATTCACTACGAAATTCGGCGGCTCCTGCACATACTTCCCCGTCTATAAAAAGAACCTTTTTCCCGAGGTTCTCTTCATTTAAGGATGTGAGCAGAACATTTTCCCGAGAAGGGTCCAGTTCCGCGATATACTGCCATATTTCTCTCATAGATAGATACTCCTTTTGTGCAATGCCTTTTGTTTAATGCCTTTTGTGTAATACCTTATTCTTATTATTTTTTTAACTGTTTCCCGTTTCATCCCGGTATGTTGGAAAGACTTTTGTAAAACAAGGCTTGCTACAGTAAGCCGCCCTCTCCGAGAGCGTCAATCTCTTCTTTTGTCACGGGGTCATCCGCCATGATACGGGGCAGTATCAAATCAAATACGGTAATCGGGCAAAACATCACACTGCCCGGAAGTCCCATAATGGGTACCTTGTTCTTTCCGTAGGCCAGCATAAACATCGAGCCCGGAAGAACCGGTGCGCCGTAGCTTACTACTCTTTCTGCAGACTTTCTGATGGCAAGAGGCGTCCTGTCATCAGGGTCTACCGACATACCGCCGGTGCAAAGAATGAGATCCGCTCCCTCCAAAAGAAACTTTTGAATAGCAGCAATTTCCATGTCCACGTCATCCGAGCAAAGGCTCTGCCCTATGATTTCTACCGGAAAGGACGAAAGCTTTTCCTTTACAACAGGGGTAAAGCCGTCCTCGATTCTTCCGTGATAAACTTCATTTCCCGTAGTCACGAAGGCCACCTTCTTTTTCTTATAAGGAAGAACGCGGAGAATACCGCCATCCTTCGCGATGCGCTCTGCCCTCTCCATTTTTTCTTTTTCGATACAAAGCGGAATGATTCTGGTTCCGGCAAGCACTTCTCCCTTTTTCACGGGAGTATTGTTCTTCTTCGTTGCCATCATCATTTCCCCAAAGGAATTCAGCTGAAAGAGCTTTTTCGAATCGACCTTCAATACGCCGTCACAATCCGAAATGAACTCAATCTTCCCCTCTTTGATCTCTCCAGGATGCATATTTTCGCCTTTTCCCATTCGGTATAGGATTTCGGCAGCTTCATTTTCATGCAAGATACCGGCATCTTCGTCCCAGATGTAAATGTGGTCCTTTCCTACCGACAAGAGAAGGGGAATATCCGCTTCCTCTATTCTATGCCCCTTACGAAAAATCGGACCTTTTTTGACTCCGGGAATAATCTGCGTTATATCCTGACAAAGAACTTGGCCGACCGCATCTATCGTCTTCATTTCTCTCATAATCTCGCCTCCTGAAGCTTACTGTCTTTCTATAAAAGCCATTCGATATACTTCTTTTCTAATTCTTTCTGTATGCGATATACTCTTTCCTAATTCTTCCTATGTGCATCACATTTTCTGCCTGACACTGCAGAACGATTTTTTCCGTCTAACAAAGCTCTACCTTACAAATTCCTTCTATTCAAAAATCTTACTTTATCCGATAGAATCTTTTTGCCTAATAATTTTTTAGCTTCTTTCCAATCTTTATTTTTCCCAGTATAGTGAATTTCACAATAAAGTGCAAGATTTTACCAATTTTATAAAGAGTTTCTCTATAAATATTTGTAATTTCCATTTCTTTTCTAATTGTAATTTT
>ERZ773196.610-NODE-610-length-22280-cov-22.297728_pt1 | contig 22280 bp, 16 predicted proteins | sample MGYA00581009_ERZ773196 | MGnify/ENA primary metagenome ERZ773196 (study PRJEB29015, sample SAMEA2738162) | human oral metagenome | biome: human oral; feature: human-associated habitat; material: saliva | place: China | collected 2243 ... | reverse complement strand
AGTTCTTTAGCGATTACTAATTTACAAAGAAAATTCGACAAACTGTTATTTTTCTCTCTATTTATTAGAATGGGAAACTTTAGTTTGTTAATTATAAATATTTTTCGTAAATTTGCAAGAGCAATCCTAAAAGCTCATTAGCAAGGCAAAAATGTTTCTCCTGCGTTTATGGCTTACAGAACTGTGAAAAAACTATTATCAGACAAAAACAATCTCTTTACCAAAAAAAATATAACAAAAACAATCAGCACAATGATAAGATTCTCACTTTATAACTACATGTTTGAGAAGTGCGCCGAAGACGACTTCTTCTACGACGAAGAGCGCCAGCAGGAAGTTGAGAGGAATTTCATCCACCGCCAAAAATGCTTTGACGATGTGTTTATTGATGATTTCAATAACGAAAAACGCATTAACTTCACCAACGCACGAGGCACGCAGTATCTTCATCGTTTCCTCTTAGCACCTTACAGAGAAGAAGGCGTTTACATACTGATGATTCTCAACAACTGCCGAGGAACACGACACGACGAACAACTCAATTCGATCCCCTTTGATGACTATCGACGTTGCATAATTATTATTGACAATCGACCTGGCGTGCAGCTCCTCGCTATAGAGAACTCAACAACAGCATTTCGAACGATGAAATCGGTGGAAAATATCCTTGAAAAAACATTCTCAAGAATCATGGCACAACGATTCTCTCTAAAAGTAAGTATCAGAAATCTATACAATTCATCCTGCTTCTGGGAGATTGTTAACGATCGAAACCGCTACCCCAGAGGCTTTCGAAAAGTGGAATTTACATGGCCCAAACCTAACCTCGAGCGACTCGCAAAGCGTTTCGAGTTTATCCAAGGAATCCGCAAAGACACGAACGCAGGAGTGAAACTTGTCACCGATGCTGGCGCAGGCAACGCTGTGCATTTGAATGCGAAAGACAAATGGACAAGAGATGTTGTCGAGGTAGCAAGCGATATTGGTGGAGACGCATCTATCAGTCTGACGCCCAACGGCAGTAGAAAAAAGATTAACGTCGGGAAAGATAACTACAGATACATCAACTTCGAGGATGCAACCTTCAGCAATATGAGTCTCGACAACCCAGAACTCTATCCAAAAGAGCATCTTAAAGCATTGATAAATAAAATTGAAAAAGACTTACAGGAATATGGAGATTCTGACAGACTATGACAATGAGGTCTACAAGACGCAGGTAATGAACTCACCAGAGGGTTCGCTCTTTAAACAATGGGCATCGCCACTCAACCGCCTGCAAAGAGAGAAGGGAGAAATCTCTGTGATGGACATCTGGCAAACGAGTACACAATGCATTGAAAAACTCTACCAAGCAGGGGGAAATAAAATTGACGAAATCCCCTTTATCTACACCTCATTAATCAAAGAGTGTAGCATTATCAAGCAGGGAAGAAACACCATCAATCGCACAAGAGCTGAAGCTGAAGCGTCAGCACAACTCATTATGACCGTAACAGCCACAAGAAGTCTGAATTATATTCAACCTGGACACGAGGAGGATCCTGTAAGTGAGAACGATGGTGTCGTACTGAAAATAATGAACGAAATAGGGGAAACCGCTTTCGATAAGTATACTGAACTCTTCTTCTCTCAGAAGACTAACATTTATGGTGAGAAGATTGTCATTGACAGCTATAACCCCTTCACCGCAAAAGATGCAAACACCACCCCCACCCTACAGAAGGAAGCACGCAGAAAGAAAATCCTAACAACTCTCTTTGATAAGACAAGGGGCTTAGAACAGCTCTTTGGCAGTTCCGACTACGAAAATCTAAAGCTATGCTTTGAAAACATCTGCAACGACGACACCCTCCTCCCCCGCTTCGAGATGACAATGCCCAACGCCAACCCGTGGGGAATAAACAAGAAGATGGCACTGAACATCATCGCCATCTTCGTAAACAAAAGAAACATCAACATCCCCATGCACCAAATCAACACAACCATTGGCGGAAGCAACAACAGCCCTTACCTCACTCACCACCGCCCTTACAACGACAACCGCACCGCTTTCGGCATCACCACCGACAACTATAATGCCATCGTCAGAATTATTGAGGCTCTGTAAAACTGTTCTTACTCAGCTGATGTCACCTTGCTGTCAGGAAAAGAAACACCCTACAAAAAGGCGTTGTTTTGCACATTTATTGCGGATTTAAGGATAAATAGAGCGTTTTTTAAAAGATATTAATTAACTTTGTATCTCATTCGAGCTATTTTAATAGCATGATTATAATTTATCTGCTAATTATTCTTGCGAGCCGCTTAACAGATTATTTGACAGATATATACTTAAAATAAACATCAAAATATATACTTAAATTAGAACATAATGAATAAGAAAGAATACACCAGCCCCTATTGCGTTGTCCATTCTTTATGCGAAGAGGTTGTATTATTAGCAGGTACAGGCAATAACTCAAACCAGCCCTCTAATCCCACTCTACCTGTTGATAATGGAAGTGGTAAAGAGATTGAAAATGAAGATGAAATCCTCTAAAAGAAGTCACATATATTTGCAAGAGAAATTGACATTCTTGTGGAAAAACATTTTATATTCGTAGCATAAATCAAAGAATCAGGAAATAAATAGAGGGGGTAGCCATGAGGTTATCCCCTTATTTTTATCGTGTAAGAACAAAAAGAAAAGCGATCCTAACTATCTATTAACGCCTTGTTAAACAAACTATAAATACATGAGAGACAATCTATAAACACATGAAGGATTATCTATAAACAAATTATGAACAATCTATAAACACATTATAAACTTTCTATAAACAAATTATAAACTATTTTCGTAACCTATTGATTATCAGTTTATAATTTTTTGATAATAAAAAATATTTTTTTTATAAAGCCCTTGCAAGGTTCAGTTTCATGCAAACGCTCCCTATCTATAACTTTGTACTCACGTCACAGTTAGAATGACTTGACGTGGGTTTTCTCTTTCGAGAGATTACACCTAAAGATCAGACAGATTGTTTCACCCGAGCGGAGTGGGCAGGAGGAATCTCATGAGGTAAAGCTGCGCAGCGTTTCCCGTGCTTTCTCTTCTCACAACACTTGGGAGAATGAGAAAAAAGCATTACACACGGCAACGTGTGCAGCAACAGCGCAAAGCAAAGCGCAGATACCCTTTTGACGAGAACACAATGATGTGCGAACTATTCAAACCAGAATACTTCAAGCGTTTGGACGAACTAACCAATCAACTGCACCCCTATCTATCCAATGACGTGAAGACATTGCGGAGAGAGAAAGGATTGTTCTTATCGGAGGAGGGAAAGAAGAAGATAAAACGTACATGGTTCTATGCACTTATTGCCCTAACAATAGCTCCAGGAGAGCAGGGAGAAAGTCCACTAAGAGTGGCTAAAAGCATCTTCTTCAGATACCTCGTCAGCAACGAACACAGCAATATCACTCTTTCTGAATCAACGTTGAAAGCCTCTGTAAATAAAGCATTTAGCGATTAAGATTAAGAGATTTTAAGAAACCCCAGATTACTTCTAAAAGTTGCAATCACGAATGAAGCGAGATAACTTTGCAAACATAAAAACAAACCAATGGCAATGTTGCCTGCGGAAAAAAAAATATCATTATGAACAACATTTTTAAGATTACAAAACTCGGAGAAGTCCGCCCGTACACCAACCAAAAAGGAATCACCTCACACTGCCGTGACATCCAGTTGCAACAGCTTGGAGGTAAGTTTGCCGACCGCTTCACATCAACCCTCTTTGATGCAGAGGCAGAAAAAGAACTCGAAGAGGGTGCGCTCGTCGCAGCACAGCTCTACTTCTACACAACGGAATATAATGAGCGTGTGTTCCAGAATGTAAGTATTTCAGACATTGAGATTATCAATAAAAAATCATAAGATTATGGAAGTAAAAGTAATTATGAGTGACGCTGACTACCAGCGCATTATCGCCGCTAACGGCAAGAGAGTGAGAGGGTCTATTGCAATGAATTCCCCACAGGAATTTGATTTCCGTGCGTTCGCGAGAGAAACGCCATCAACGGCAACGCCCAACCGCATTCTGAACATGAAACACGGACGAGCAACAGTGGCGCCCGACCGCGTAAGACTTTACATCATGGTGAAACGCTCTAACGAGACAGCTCCCGTAGACATTGTTTTCGATGAAAGTCAGCAGGCAATTAACTTTATGGAAGGAAGTCTGCTTGCATAGTAATAATTTTTCATGGGGTTGTTCAACATTATAAATCATGTATGAACATCCCCGTTTCTAATCATAAAAGTAAACAAAATGTTCGATTATATACAAAGTATTCGTTCCCAGCACACAATTCCTTGCACAGCTGATATCTTAGATGTGGTAATACATTCGACCATAGTAAACAACATCTGTGCTGAACTTGCCGATTACCGCGAACAAGTGATGCGTGGCGAGATGAGTCGTGATGATTTCTCAACGAAGAAAGCAGAACTGAAACGCCGCTTACCAGCCTTCTGCTTTCATGCCCATTTCAAGAATGGTCATCGACTCAACGCTGAGGCTATTCCTTCAGGGCTTTCCATTCTTGACATCGACCATATCCCCTCACCTGAAACCTTCTACGAAGAGATGGTGAAGGAGCGAACGAAGGAGTTGGGCATCGTATTGGTGCACATGACGCCATCGTCAGAAGGACTGCGCATCGTCTTCACACTTCCTCAGAAGATGACTTTGGCAGAGGGCCAGCAGTGGCTTGCAAAGGAACTGGGACTGAAAGATTTTGACGAAGCTTGTAAGGATTACGCACGCTGCTCTTTTGCCGTGCCAGCCGATTACATCTTCTTCATCGACAAAGAGCGTCTATTTACGGAGCAAAAAGCACCGACGGCACTTGTAAAAGATACTGACATAAAAGACACAGCCGTCACCCCTCTACCCCCTATAAAATCCACAGAAGAGAGCACAGAGCCGACTACTGAAGACACTGCAAACGCTGACGACACACCCGTTGACATCCATCCAGACACGAAAGTGCTCTTCGACGCTTTTGTTTCCGCTTCGGGGCTATCACCTGCTGCATTTACCAGCAAGGGAACACGTCACAATTCGCTCGTAACACTACTTTCTATGGGAATCTGTAGGCTCCTCCCACAAGAGCAGCTCAAAGCCATCATCGCACAGCGTATGCCAGAATATTCACGAGAATCCGACTGCCGACAGCTGATCAAAGACTTCTACGAGAAATACACCAACACCAACCGCCCGATGTCATTTCAACTGCGAAAGATTTATACAGAATCACTCAGAAATAAGTCAGATTCAAAAGTATCAACCGAAAACAACCTGGAACAACTTGAAATAAAAAGAGAGGCAGAGCAGCAAGCGCAGATAGCTTGCATTAACAAAATATTCAACACCCTTCCCCCCATATTGTGCAAAACGCTTGAGGGCGTTCCTGCCAATATGCACATGCCCGTACTATGTGCTGTGCTCCCCCTTGCTGCTGCCTACGCAGACGGCGTTCAAGTAAGATATTGTGATGGTCAGTTGCACCGACTCAACTTAATGTCGGTCATTGTCGGTCCACAAGCATCAGGCAAGAGCGTTTGCAAATCAAAGGTGGACTTATGGATAAGTCAAATGCTTGAGGACGATGCTCGCTCACGTGAGATTGAAGAGAAATGGAAACAGGAAAAGAAGCGTCGCAAAGCCAACGAGAAAGCACCCGAAGATCCTTGTGTGTTGATACGTTCAGTGCCCGTCACCATAAGTTGTTCAACACTGTTGAGACGCTTTAAGAATTCCCGTGGTCACACGCTCTTCTCCTTTGGTGAGGAACTCGACACGCTGCGCAAGACAAATGGTGCAGGGTCATGGTCGCAGAAGTATGATGTCTATCGCCTCGCTTTCGACAATGGTGTATGGGGGCAAGATTACAACTCAGATCAGGCAGAGAGTGGTGTGGTTCCCGTAGCCTATAATTTCTCTATCCTTGGCACTTACGGTGCCTTCAAAAGATGCTTCAAAAGAGACAATGTTGAAAACGGATTGTCATCGCGCATCTTTATCGCAGAAATGCCCGATTCCACTTTTGCCCCTATGCCCCTCTATGGTGAAGAAGTGGAGGGCTTGTCAACTGAAGTTAATGCTGCTGTAACCATGTTGCGCGCCAGCCATGGCATTATTGACACCCCCCTATTGCGAGAAGCGATCGGCGAGTGGGTGGAACGGAAAAGAATAGAGGCAATGGCTGATGGCGACATCGTCAAAGACACCTATCGTAAGCGTGCTGCTGTCATTGGTTTTCGTTGTGGCGTTATTGCCCGTCTACTAATGGGTGAAGAGAACGAGAAGGTGCTGGAATTTGCCCGCTTGATTGCTGAATATATTTTGGAGAAACAATGCAACTTCTTTGGTGAGGCATTACTCTGTGAATATAAGTCGGCTGAACAAGAAATGGGAAAATATTCGGCAAACGGATGTATTTTTGACAAACTCCCACCTGTTTTCACCATCAATGACCTGCAAAAAGAAAAGGGTTCTACTGTGACCAGAAACGTAATCAACAACATCATCTATCGATGGAAGAAGAGTGGATGGATTGAAAAGAAAGAGGAAGGCAAATGGATGAAAACGACCCAAGATAAATATAAGGTGTAAACACTTTTAATCGTGTCATGTAATATTTATTGTAATCTGTAAACTCTCTATTGGCAATCACAAAATCACAATCATAAAATCACAAAATCGAAAAACAAAACAAAATCACAAAATCACAATCATAAAATCACAAATCAAATTAAGTCAACGCTATGGAAATAAAATTAATAAGACAATATTACCAGAAGAAATATACTATCGGACGTTTATATGTCAATAATTATTTTTTCTCTGACACCCTCGAACCTCCCTCAAAACGTCTGTCAGAAAAGTGTTCATTGAAAACGATTAAGAAAGTGAAAGGCGAGGGTTTTAGGGCTATCCCCACAGGGCGTTATCGCATTCTCATCACTCGTAGCCAACGATTCGGACGATGGTTGCCGCTACTGCTGAACGTGAAGGGATTTGAGGGGATAAGGATTCATGCGGGGAATAAGCCAGAAGATACGAGGGGCTGCATCCTCCTCGGTTTCAACCGCCGCAAAGGCTATGTGCTGGACTCTACCCGCTGTGTGCTGACACTCGTTAAGATGATGACGGAGGCTATGGAGAAAGGAGAAAAAGTGTTTGTGAAAGTGAAGTAAAAAGCCTCACCCCCACCCCCTCTCCGAGTGGAGAGGGGAGTGATTAGTGAGATACCCCACCAACAATACTGCCATTCTGTCGTTTAGTTCTGTCATTCTGTCATTTTGTTTTCATAGGCATATCATTTGAGATAATGGGTTACAGAATTAGTAAAAAAGTAAGAAAATAATCGGGAGGCTGATGATGAATAATTAGGTGATTGAAAAACGTCTGATTAGAAATGATTAGAGGAACGATAAGAAAATAAGAAAGGAAATTTGAAGAATGACATTTGATAAATTTACAATTAAAGCGCAAGAGGCTGTTCAGAGTGCAATAAATATTGCACAGAGAAATGGGCAGCAAACCATTGAGCCAGTGCATATTTTGGCTGGTGTGATGGAAAAGGGAAAGGACGTGATTAATTACGTCTTCCAGAAATTAGGTGTGAACGCACAAGCTGTGGAGAGTGCCATTCAGAATGAGATGAGCCACTTACCGAAAGTATCTGGTGGTGAACCTTATCTCTCTTCTGAAACCAATCAGGTAATGCAACGCACGATGGATATTTCGCAGAAAATGGGCGATGAGTTTGTGAGCATTGAACCGATGTTGCTCGCTCTGTTGGCTGTAAATTCCACGGCAAGTCGGATATTGAAAGATGCAGGTTGCACAGAGAAGGAGATGACGGCAGCTATCAACGACCTTCGTCAAGGTCAGAAGGTGCAGTCGCAAAGTGGTGACGAGAACTATCAGTCGCTGCAGAAATATGCCCGCAACCTTATAGAAGATGCACGTGCAGGCAAACTCGACCCAGTGATTGGTCGTGATGAGGAGATTCGAAGAGTATTGCAGATTCTGTCTCGTCGTACAAAGAATAACCCTATTCTCATTGGTGAGCCAGGTACTGGTAAGACCGCTATTGTTGAGGGTTTGGCAGAGCGAATCGTTCGTGGTGATGTGCCAGAAAACTTGAAAGATAAACAACTCTATTCATTGGATATGGGTGCGATGTTGGCTGGTGCTAAGTATAAAGGTGAGTTCGAGGAGCGATTGAAGAGTGTGGTTAAGGAAGTGATGCAGGCTGATGGTAATATCATCCTCTTCATCGATGAAATTCACACATTGGTCGGTGCTGGTGGTGGCGAAGGTGCTATGGATGCAGCTAACATTTTGAAGCCAGCTTTGGCACGTGGCGAGTTGAGAGCTATCGGTGCAACAACGCTGAATGAATATCAGAAATATTTTGAGAAAGATAAGGCTCTTGAGCGTCGTTTCCAAACAGTTATGGTGGATGAGCCAGACGAATTGGACGCCATCTCTATCCTTCGTGGATTGAAGGAGCGTTATGAGAACCATCACAAGGTTCGTATTCAAGACGATGCTTGTATAGCAGCTGTAAAACTTTCTGAGCGTTATATATCAGATCGTTTCTTACCTGATAAGGCTATCGACTTGATGGATGAGGCAGCAGCAAAACTACGTATGGAGCGTGATTCTGTTCCAGAGGAGTTGGATGAGATTACTCGTCGTTTGAAACAACTGGAGATTGAGCGTGAGGCGATTAAACGGGAAGACGATAAGGAAAAGATTGCACAACTCGACAAGGAGATTGCCGAACTCAAAGAGCAGGAACATAGTTTCCGTGCTAAGTGGGAAGGAGAACGTGGACTGGTGAATAAGATTCAGCAGGACAAACAAGAGATTGAACAGCTCAAGTATGAGGCTGACCGTGCCGAGCGTGAGGGTAATTACGAACGTGTTGCAGAGATTCGTTACTCTCGTTTGAAACAACTGGAGGACGATATCAAGAATATTCAACAGCAGTTGCAAGCAACGCAAGGCGGTGAGGCGATGGTGCGTGAGGAAGTTACTGCGGATGATATAGCTGAGGTGGTAAGTCGTTGGACGGGCATTCCTGTCACCCGAATGTTACAGAGTGAGAAGGATAAGTTGCTCCACTTGGAGGATGAGTTGCACAAGCGTGTCATTGGTCAAGACGAGGCAATTACCGCTGTGGCAGACGCTGTTCGTCGTTCACGTGCAGGTTTGCAAGACCCAAAGAAACCTATTGCTTCCTTCATCTTCTTAGGTACAACAGGTACAGGTAAGACGGAGTTGGCAAAGGCATTGGCTGATTATCTCTTCAATGACGAGTCAATGATGACGCGAATTGATATGAGTGAGTATCAAGAAAAGTTCAGTGTAACACGCCTCATCGGTGCGCCTCCGGGGTACGTTGGTTATGACGAGGGTGGTCAGTTGACCGAGGCTGTACGCCGCAAACCTTACTCTGTTGTTCTCTTTGATGAGATTGAGAAGGCACATCCAGACGTATTCAACATTCTTTTACAGGTATTGGACGATGGTCGATTGACAGATAATAAGGGGCGCACGGTGAACTTCAAGAATACGATTATCATCATGACGTCTAATCTTGGTTCACAATACATCCAGCAACAGTTTGAACATCTTAACGATACTAACCGTGAGGAGGTAATCGACAAGGCAAAAGTTGCGGTGATGGATATGTTGAAGAAGACGATACGTCCAGAGTTCCTCAACCGTATCGACGAGACTATCATGTTCTTGCCATTGACAAAAGAGCAAATTGGTGGTGTTGTTCGTTTGCAACTCGAAAGAGTTAAGGAGATGTTGGAACCACAAGGTATCAATCTCGAATGGACCGACCCAGCCATCAACTATCTTTCAGATGTTGGCTACGATCCAGAGTTTGGTGCACGACCCGTCAAGAGAGCTATCCAGCGTTACGTATTGAACGACCTCAGTAAGTCATTGCTTGCAGGTACTGTCAATCGTGACAAACCAGTAGTCATTGATTGCTTTGGCGAGGGCTTAGTATTTAGAAACTAATATTAAGGAGTGTGACTTATATGAAAAGAGCCTCCATCGGAAAGGGTGGAGGCTCTTCTTTTATTCAATCGGTAATTATCGCTTTTCTAACAGAACCACATTTTCAACGTGTGGCGTGTGTGGGAACATATCAACGGGTTGAACGGCGGCTACCTTATAATCAGCATCAAGCAAAGCTAAATCTCGTGCTTGCGTTGCTGGGTTACAACTAACGTAAACAATGCGTTTAGGACTTGCCCCGAGGATGACGTTAACAACGTCAGGGTGCATACCAGCACGTGGTGGGTCAGTGATGATAACGTCAGGGCGACCATGCTTTTGGATAAACTCTTCGGTGAGAATATCTTTCATATCGCCAGCATAGAAGAGCGTATTATCAATGTTATTGACGTTGGAATTGACCTTTGCATCTTCAATCGCTTCGGGTACATACTCGATACCAATCACCTTACGAGCTTTCTTAGCAACGAAGTTGGCGATTGTTCCCGTTCCTGTGTAGAGATCGTAAACAAGCTCATCTCCCGTAAGATTGGCAAATTCTCTAGCAACAGAATAAAGATGATAAGCCTGTTCGGTGTTCGTTTGATAGAAACTCTTTGGACCTACCTTGAACTTCAGGTCTTCCATCGTTTCAAAGATATGGTCATTACCCTTATAAAGCGTTAGTTCTAAGTCGTTGAACGTATCGTTTCCCTTCTGATTATCCACATAGAAAAGAGAGGTTATTTGTGGAAAATTCTCAGCAATATGCTGCATGAGAGCTTTTGCTCGCTCGTCATCTCCCTCTTCATCGTAATGGAATTGTACGAGCAACATCCACTCACCCGTATTAGAGTTACGAAGCATGAGGTCACGTAATAAACCATGTTGAGCGCGGATGTCATAGAATGTCATTCCCGTTTCTAAAGCATAGTCACGAATATCATTGCGTATCTCGTTACAAAGATTATCCATGAGCCAGCACTTCTCAATAGGGTAAATCTTATCGAAGCTGCCCGTTATATGGAATCCAATGGCACCACCTGATAGCCCAACACCTTCAGGTAACGCAGCTAATTCTTCGGCGGTGTACCATCGTTTATTGGCACAACCAAACTCTAGTTTATTGCGATATTCCTTTGTGTGGACAGAACCCATGATAGGTCGGAACTCAGGAAGCTCAACCTTTCCAATGCGGCTCAGTTGATCATAAACCTGCTGCTGCTTTGCCTTTAATTGTTCGCTGTAAGGTAAGTTCTGCCATTTACATCCGCCACAGATACCAAAGTGTTCGCACATAGGTTCTTCACGCACATTGCTCTTGCTGATAAATCGAATGACGGTAGCCTCGCAATAACTACGTTTCTTCTTTCGAACTTGCAAGTCGACGACGTCACCAGGAACAACGAATGGAACAAAGACAACCTTGTCTTCAACGTGTGCAACACACTTTCCTTCGGCAGCAACTGCCTCTATAGTGACATTCTCAAATATAGGAAATGGCTTTCTCTTTCTACTCATAAATTGTTTTGTATTTGGCTGCAAAGTTACTAAAAAAATCTAGTATGTGTCGTTGTGCCTATCTTTATTGTGTATGTGTGTTCGCTAACAAGATGAAAATGTAAGGTAGAGATTACATTATTCATTGAAAAGTTTGTCACTTTACCTAATTATTGGTATATTTGCACGTAGAGATAAATAACTAAAATACATTATCAATTATAATTATGAGCGAAAAAAGAGTTTATACCTTCGGTAATGGTAAGGCAGAAGGTAAGGCTGATATGAGAAATCTCCTCGGTGGTAAGGGAGCTAATCTAGCAGAAATGAATCTTATCGGTGTTCCTGTTCCTCCAGGTTTCACCATTACTACCGATGTATGTAACGAGTATTTTGAGAAGGGTAAAGAGACAGTTGTTGGCTTATTGAAATCAGAGGTTGAGAATAGCGTTAAGCATGTAGAATCTTTGATGAACTCAAAGTTTGGTGACCCTTCTAATCCTCTTCTTATGAGTGTACGCTCTGGTGCACGTGCGTCAATGCCAGGTATGATGGATACAATCCTCAACCTTGGTTTGAACGATGTTGTTGTAGAGGGATTGGCAAAGAAGACAGGCAATGAGCGTTTTGCTTACGATAGCTATCGTCGCTTCGTACAGATGTATGGTGATGTCGTATTGGGCATGAAACCAGTAAATAAGGAAGATATTGACCCCTTTGAGGCTATTATACAGCAAGTAAAAGCACAGCGTGGTATCAAACTCGATAACGAAATGACGGTTGAAGAGTTGAAGCAACTGGTGACTTTATTTAAGAATGCTATTAAAGAGCAAACAGGTCGGAACTTCCCTGACGATCCAATGGAGCAGTTGTGGGGTGCAGTATGCGCCGTATTTGATTCTTGGATGAATGAGCGTGCTATTCTTTATCGTAAGATGGAGGGCATTCCACAAGAATGGGGCACAGCCGTTACAGTTATGGCAATGGTCTTTGGAAACATGGGTGAAACATCAGCAACAGGTGTTTGCTTCTCTCGTGATGCTGCAACTGGTGAGAATTGTTTCAATGGTGAGTATCTTATCAATGCACAGGGCGAAGATGTTGTAGCAGGTATTCGTACACCACAACAGATTACAAAGGAAGGTTCATTGCGTTGGGCAGAGCAGCAGAATATTGACGAAGAAACCCGTCGCAAGAAGTTCCCTTCAATGGAAGAAGCTATGCCTGAGTTATACGCCCAGTTGTATGCTCTTCAAGATAAGTTGGAGAAGCATTACCACGATATGCAGGATATGGAGTTCACCGTACAAGAGGGTAAGCTCTGGTTCTTACAGACTCGTAATGGTAAGCGCACAGGTACTGCAATGGTGAAGATAGCCATGGACTTGCTTCACGAAGGTGAGATTGATGAAAAGACAGCTCTTTTGCGTTGTGAGCCAAATAAACTTGATGAACTTCTCCACCCAGTATTCGATAAGGAAGCACGCGCTCAAGCACATATATTGACACGTGGCTTGCCAGCTTCACCAGGTGCTGCTTGCGGTCAGGTAGTATTCTTTGCTGATGATGCAACAAAGTGGCATGAGGATGGTCACCAGGTAATTATGGTGCGTATTGAGACATCTCCAGAGGATCTCGCAGGTATGTCAGCAGCAGAAGGTATCTTGACAGCTCGTGGCGGTATGACTTCACACGCAGCAGTTGTTGCTCGTGGTATGGGTAAGTGCTGTGTCAGTGGTGCAGGTGCAATTATGGTTGATTACAAGGCTCGTACTGTTGAGATTGATGGAACAATCATTCGTGAAGGTGATTACATCTCATTAAATGGTTCTACTGGTGAGGTTTATGCAGGGGAAGTGAAGACACGACCAGCAGAGGTAACTGGCGACTTTGCCGAGTTAATGGATCTCTGTAAGAAGTATAGTAAATTGGTTGTACGCACCAATGCTGATACTCCACACGATGCAGAGGTTGCAAGCAACTTTGGTGCTGTTGGTATCGGTCTTTGTCGTACAGAGCACATGTTCTTCGAGAATGAGAAGATAAAGGCTATGCGTGAGATGATTCTCGCTGATAGCACAGAAGATCGTGAGAAGGCTCTCGATAAACTATTGCCTTATCAGAAACAAGACTTCTATGGTATCTTGAAGTGTATGGATGGTATGCCAGTAAACATTCGTTTGCTTGACCCACCATTGCACGAGTTCGTTCCTCATGATCTAAAGGGTCAAGAGATTATGGCTCAAGAGATGGGTGTAAGCGTTCAGTTCATCCAGAGCCGTGTAAGTTCTCTGTCAGAGCATAATCCAATGTTAGGACTTCGTGGTTGTCGTTTGGGCAATACATTCCCAGAGATTACAGCCATGCAGACAAAGGCTATCCTCGGTGCTGCTATCCAGTTGAAGAAGGAAGGCTTTAACCCAATGCCAGAGATTATGGTTCCATTGGTTGGTATCGTAAATGAGCTTGATATACAGGAGCACATCATTCGTAAGACTGCTGATAAGCTCTTCAAGAAAGAAGGTGTAGAGGTTCCATTCAAGGTGGGTACGATGATTGAGATTCCTCGTGCTGCTCTAACTGCCGACCTCATCGCACAGAAAGCTGAATACTTCAGCTTTGGAACAAACGACTTGACACAGATGACCTTCGGTTATAGTCGTGACGACATTGCTAGCTTCTTGCCAAGCTACTTGGAAAAGAAGATTCTTGATGTTGATCCATTCCAGGTTCTCGATCAGAAGGGTGTTGGTCAACTTATCCAGATGGCTGTTGAGAAGGGCCGCAAGACTCGCAAGAACCTCAAGTGTGGTATCTGTGGTGAGCATGGCGGTGAGCCAAGTTCTGTCAAGTTCTGCCATCATGTAGGGCTCAATTACGTTAGCTGCTCTCCATTCCGTGTGCCAATCGCAAGACTCGCAGCGGCACAGGCAGCAGTGGAAGAGATGAAGTAAATTTCTTAGAAATAAATCTTATTAGGTGGCGTACCAATGTATTAACGGAGGTATGCCACCTATTTTTATAAAAAGGGAGCACCTCAATGTAAGCAAGAGCATCTTGTTGAATATAAACAAGACTTCAATTCGTTTAAATAAATATCAACAACTACGAATTAATTTCTCAACATAAGAGAGTGTATCGCAGGGCTTAACCTATGCGAAACACTCTCTTTCTCTTTGTTTAATCCAATACCATGATTAATGAGCTTATCACGTTGTCATAAGCTCGGTATATTCAATAAAGGTTCAGTGTCAATCTTTCCAGTACAGAAACTCCATTTGCGTAAACAACCTTTGATTCTCTTTTTATCCATTAATAGAAGTATAATAAATGTTACTTATTTACAAATAGAAGTAAAAAGTTGGTTGGTTTAAATAAAAAAAACTATATTTGAAAAACATTAATTACTTAACTAAACTATTATTCATTATGAAAATCATTATTAACTATCTGGCTGTAACAATTTCTTTAGCTACGATGCTAGCGTGTAGCAATCATTCCGAAGTCCAAAGTACTATTCCTTCTTTAACAAACTCTACAAATACAGGATGCAAAACAAATTCTTCTTTAGTAAGGTCAAACTATCAGCCTATCGAGGAAGAAAAAGAGATTCTTGTTTTAAAATCATTAGATGAAGGAAAGATGATTCTTGAACACCATAATGCAACACTCGCCTGTGATGCTCTGATTAAGACAATAATGAATACTGATGGAAGTAATACCATAATATTGGTAGAACAATCGACAGAGGATACAAATTGTACCTGCAAATATGACATGCAATACACTATCTCCAACTTAGTCCCCAATAAGTATCACATTATCTTAAAAAAACAGGAAATCAATCGTAATGGTAATCCGACATCAGATGCCACCGTCTACAAAGATTTCTACTTTAAATATTCCACAACATTATCATCCATCATTAATTTAAAGTAATATGAAAAGAATATATATCCTAGTTTTTGTATGTTTCTTTATGCATATTCAAGGCTTCACGCAGCAAGCTATTACACAAGAACAAGCTTTGAATATTTTGAAGAGTAAGTTAGATGTTAATATTAACAAAGATATTGAGATCTCTGTTTTTGAAGAAAAGTTACCAGCCAATACTGAAATTCAACTACTTGGGACAAGTCTGAACACTCCAAATTATGAAAGCTGGACTTTTTTCATCGACGATAACCCTCTTGCAAATTGGGGGCATCCATGCAGATATGCTTTCGTTAATATTGCAAATGGCAATATTAAGATTATAAAACAGAACATGCCACCTGTTACAACGAGAATTAAACCTATTACCCGTAAATATAGTAATGAAACAGGGGCTATAGATTTGCAACTATTAAGAACAAAAAGCATAGCAGCTAAAACAAGAGCATTAAATAAAAACGAGACGAAAAATGATTATGCTGTTATCATAAGTGGAGGAGGTGATCCGTTTAATAATCATATACGCTACTGGAATGATTGTGCCACAATCTACTCTATTCTTAGGAATACCTATATGTACCCTAAAGATCATATTTATGTAATTATGGCAGATGGTATGTCTACACATAAAGATAGGCATCTTCTTAATAATAAATATGATTCATCTCCTTTAGATCTCGATGGAGATGGGCTAGATGATATACAATATTCGGCGCATAAAGAAAATATAGAATCTGTATTTAGACAACTTGCACAAAGGATGACCTGTGATGACAATCTTTTTATTTTTACAACAGACCATGGCACATTAGTTGGTAAAGATAAAAAGCAGGCTGCTTTGATTCTATGGGATAATTCTATTATAACAGACAAAGAATTTGCAACAGCACTGAACTGGATAAATGCAAATAAAATAAATATTTGTATGGAACAATGTTATAGTGGTGGCTTTATAGATGATTTAGAATCCACCTCACGTCTTATTTCAACAGCATGTAGAAGTGATGAGCTGTCATATGCCACTAAAGACAAAATGTATAATGAATTTGCATTTCATTGGAGTGCTGCTGTATTGGGAAATTATCCTTCAGGAGAAAAAGCTAATGCTGATACAAATAATGATAGTAAAATAAGTATGTCAGAAGCTTTCAACTATGCTACAAAAAACGACATGGAAAATGAACATCCACAATGTTCTTTCTTACCTAAAGGAATAGAACATGAAACTTTTTTAAGACAAAATTTCCATATAACAGGACCTAAAACAATTTATCAAACATCTACCTATACAATAGAAGATCTCCCACAAGGCTATAACGTTAAATGGTCTCTGTCCTACCACGAAGGATTACCATTCCCAAGCCTGAAATTAGATCCAAATACAGTTAAAACATGTGTAATTGAAAATAAATTATTTTACCCATTATCTTTTAATTTGATAGCTCAAATCATAAATAACGGAAGAGTTGTCGAAACAATAACAAAGAAGGTTAAATCATTATCAAAACTAAATGCAAAATATCAACAGGAAGCATGCTATTTTTATGGCACAAATCATCCTAAAATCCCATCTCACGAACTTAGGGAAAATATTGCTATCTTTGTACATCAAGGATGTGAAGTAAAATTATCATCTCCCGATTTAAGCTATTTCAATATATCTCGCCATAATGGTATAGTCCCAGATGAGTTGGTTCGAGATGGTTTTGGTAATATTTACTTTATTCTCCCCTTAAATTCTGGAGGTAAGCCGTTTGATCTTTATTTAACTTCTGAAGGAAAAGATAAAGAATTTCATTTCTTATTTTTTACAGTATCTAATAATGCTGATTCACCTGAACTTCATAGACTTAAGTCCAACATATCTGATGGGCGTCTTAACATTACTATTAATCATGACAATAATCATGAAATTAACAAAGACTGGGATATTGAAATTTATAATATTCATACAGGAGAAAGAAAAGTAAAATCAGACATAAACAATAGTAAAGCTCAAATAGATATAGCTGATTGGGAAAAAGGAACCTATATTATTAGTGCTACTCAAGGTGACAAAAGGATAGTTGAGAAATTAATAGTTAAATAGCATATTAATCGTAATTACTAATTAATTTATCAACATAAGAGAGTGTATCGCAGGACTTAACCGGTGCGATACACTCTATTTCTCTTTGCCTAATCTAACGTCGTGATTAATGAGCTTATCACGTTGTCACAAGCTCGGCATGTTCAATAAAGGTTCAATGTCTATCTTTCCAGCACGGATTATCCATTTGCTTCTAATTATCCAGTAGACTTACACAAAGAGTGTCTATGGATTCAGCTAATATAATAAGGAGGAATCCCATCAAACTAAGAAGCATCATCAACTGACAATACAAGTCCTGTCGCATAGATAGTATATATCCTGTCATACTCTAAGTTAGAGTACGATATTATACACGTTTGTATAATTGATTATACACGTCTGTATAATTAGTTATACACGTCTGTATAATTGATTATACACGCTTGTATAAAAGACTATTGATTAGTTATCATTGATAGGACACATACTTATGATGGAGTCTGACAGATAATATAACATCAGATTATACCAACCTTGTTATACAAAGCTTATCAGCTTTACAGTATATAGAATAAGGTAGGGAATGATTAGACGATGACATAGAGAGAAAACCAGAATATTATTTTGCACTTATCCGATAAAGCACTATCTTTGTAGCATTAATACTCTAAGTATCATTACAGCAGGTCGTATCTCACCTAAAATATACAATTTATGAGAAAAACAATTATCTTAGCAGCATTGATGTTTAGTAGCATCATAAGTTATGCGCAAGGGCAGAAGTGGATAAACAATGTAAAGTTATCTGGCTTCGGAATCGTTCAATATCAATACAATGGTATGCACAACAGTAAGACGAGCAAGTCGAACAGCTTTAATCTTCGATTAGGTCGTGTGTCTTTAGATGGTCGCATATTAGATGATTGGTATTGGAAAGCACAATTACAAGTAAATGGCAATACTTCAACCTTAGGGGCTTCGCCTCGTGTAGTTGACCTCTTTGCCGAGTGGCAGAAGTACGATTATTTCCGTGTAAAGTTGGGACAGTTCAAGAATCCATTTACATTCGATAACCCTATTCACCCTATCGATCAAGGCTTCATGAGTGTTGCACAAAGTGTATTGAAGTTAGCCAGTTTCTCTGACAGAGCTGGTGCGCACCCTTCAAATGGGCGTGATATTGGTATTCAAGTGCAAGGTGATTTCCTAAAGAACAATGCAGGGCGCAACCTTGTTCACTATCAGGTAGGCGTATTCAATGGTCAAGGTATTAATACTAAGGATGTTGACCAACAGAAGAATATCATCGGTGGTGTATGGGTTATGCCCGTTAATGGTTTACGCCTAGGATGGTTCGGTTGGACGGGCTCATACGCAAGAAAAGGCACATGGACTGATAATGCGGGTATCGTACAAAGCGGTGTACGCAAATTGCAGCAACGTCGTTATGCTTTCTCAGCTGAATATAAAGCGAATGATTGGACATTGCGTTCTGAGTATATCCACTCTACGGGTTATGCCTTTGCTAAGTCTTTGAGTAACACAGATGATGCAGCCGCAAAGGATTGCACCCTCAGTGCTGATGGTAATAAGGCACAAGGTGTATATGCACTGGTTATCGCTCCTATCATCCCTAATAAGTTGCATGCTAAGGCAAGATATGATATGTATCAGCCTTCGGATGGCGCACAAAAGCAGCGTACTCAATATGATATTGGTCTTGATTATGAGTTTACAAAGAACTTAGCTTTGAGTGGCATCTATTCTTATGTACATGATAGATCACAACGCGCACTGCAGGCTAATCCTAATTATTCTATGCTTGATGTGGAATTAAGTTTCCGCTTCTGATAGACAATAAAATACGGATATGTTCGTACATGTCCGTATTTTATTATACCTTTGCAATCTATCCATAATGACTAAAGTGGATACTATAAGGAATACACATTAAAGAGAGAACCAAAAAAGATGACAACAGAACACCATCACCAACACCACCATAAAAGCCATTCTAATAGTAGAATTGGGCGTCATACAACGATATCATCTAAAGGAGCACAACGCAGACATAAGATCAATCAAGTTCTAAAGTTCATTGCGACCATTGCTGCAATCTGCTTACTATATCTTGTATGGTGGATATATAACAACTAATCACAAATGCGGCGATAGGCTTTAAGAGTTTGTTACCGATCTTTATTTAGTATATGAAGATGATAGTGCGAGCCGTCATTATCAATGCGCATCATCTTATGTTGGAAGCTCTTTTTATTCGAAAGAGATAAGGCTACATGCCCCATTGTGCGACGCAAATTTATCTCAACAAGAGGATGCAACTTAAAACCAACGTCTCCCCTACTCCCATTAGCTACAATCATCATATCAACACCTAATGCACCATAATAAATGCCTGTTAGCTGTTTCGATAATAACGTTTCTAACGTCTGTGCTATATTATTTAGCACAGGTATAGAGATATAGGCTGAGAGAAGTTCTTGCTTAACTTCTTCTTTCTCAAGACTATTGCCTATATATGCTCCATTCATTGTATGGAATACTGATAGACCTACATAATGAATACCATCTTTATCAGCAATGAACTCCATCCCAAAGTCTTTCACCTTATTATAATAAGGCTCAACCATAATACTTCCTTGCTGCTTGATAACGTTGTTCGCCCAATTAAGTATTGCGGGGTCTATCATTGTATCAATATAACGAACACCTCTCCCACTGCTGCTCCATGGAGCTTTTATTACAGCCTTATCAATTTTCTCTAAGAGAGAAGTAAGTTCTGCTACATTCCTTGCACTAAACGATTCACCTATTAATATATCCTCATCCAACAACTCTCGCAATTCACGCAAAACTTGTGAGGCATACTCCCGATTACTAAGTTCTCTAATTGCTGATAGTCTCTCATCCGTGGGTAATATGTTAGCTTTAATCCCTAATTGCTCCAACTGGAACTTGATTGCAGAATCCCAACCCCATGGCATTACTTCTGTAACTTCATCAATAAGCTGCTCTATATTATCACAATCTATAAAATGAACTTGCTGACCATAACTCATAAAGCGTCGAGTATGGATTCGGGCAGAATTGACATTCTCTACTAAAATATAATCGCCATCTTTAGCCCATAGAACTGGCAAATAGTCCAAATCATGCCTCATTTGCCTACCAGCATGGGGGGCTGTAAAGTACTTATTATCATAAGCTAATGCAATATCATGTTCCGGATTGAATATATGTAGTGTCATCGTACTTTATTTTTAACGTCATGCAAAGTTACATTAAACCAAATGCAATACAAAATAAATACCTTAAAATAACATTTTTTGCTATCTAGAGTTTGCAAATCAAAGAAATAATTGTAACTTTGCAAGTGCATAATACAAAAATACAACAAGAACAAGATGGATGCATTCTTTCGTACTCACTCATACCTAGTGGAGCATACAAATGCCCCTGTTCGTCGTTGTCTCATGGATGAGATAGATTGGAACGACAAACTAATAGGTATCAAAGGAACAAGAGGCGTGGGAAAGACAACATTCTTGTTACAATATGCAAAGGAGCGTTATAGTTCTACAGACAAGCAATGTCTCTACGTTAATATGAATAACTTCTATTTTCAAAGTAGAGGAATTGCTGACTTCGCTGGAGAGTTTTATCGTAATGGAGGAAAGGTTCTGTTGATTGACCAAGTATTTAAGCAGCCCGATTGGAGTCGTGAACTACGGCGGTGTTATGATAATTACCCCAATTTACAGATTGTCTTTACAGGGTCAAGCGTGATGAGACTGAAAGAAGAGAATCCAGAACTAAACAGTATCGTCAAAAGCTATAATCTACGTGGCTTCTCCTTCCGAGAATTTTTGAATTTACAAACAGGATTACAACTTAAGCCTTACTCATTAGAAGAGATTCTAAATAACCACGAGGAGATTACCAATCAAATCTTATCAAAAGTTAGTCCGACAAAGTATTTCCTTGACTATCTTCATCATGGTTTTTATCCTTTCTTTTTAGAACATCGCAACTTTTCAGAGAATCTTCTGAAGACGATGAATATGATGACTGAGGTTGATATCTTACTCATCAAGCAAATAGAGTTAAAGTATCTGACTAAGATTAAGAAGCTCTTTTACCTCTTGGCACTTGAAGGAACAAAAGCTCCCAACATCAGTAACCTTGCAAAAGAAATAAACACAAGTCGTGCAACAGTGATGAATTACATCAAAAATCTTACTGATGCTAGACTTATTAATTTGGTTTATCCTGTTGGACAAGAGTTCCCTAAGAAACCATCGAAGGTGATACTACAGAATCCAAATCTGATGTATGCAATCTATCCTATCCAGGTGGAACAGCAACAACTTATGGAGACTTTCTTTGTTAATACAATGCAAGAAACTTGTGTTATCAATGAAGGAGGAAAGCAAGGAACTTACATTGTCAATCAAAAACATAAAGTAAAGATATGTGATGCTGAGAATAATAAAATTCGATTCAGTAATGACACTATCTACGCAAAATATAATACTGAAGTTGGGAAAGATAACCAAGTACCACTTTGGTTAATGGGATTTCTTTATTAGAAAAAGACCAAAAACATTATAAAACAATTTTCATTTAATAAATTTCAAAATGGCTAAAGAAAAGAAGTTTATCACTTGTGATGG
>ERZ773196.608-NODE-608-length-22291-cov-44.207411_pt1 | contig 22291 bp, 19 predicted proteins | sample MGYA00581009_ERZ773196 | MGnify/ENA primary metagenome ERZ773196 (study PRJEB29015, sample SAMEA2738162) | human oral metagenome | biome: human oral; feature: human-associated habitat; material: saliva | place: China | collected 2243 ... | reverse complement strand
CTGGAATACCAGCCCATTCGTATAAGAAGTAAGCCCAACGGGAACCTTCTTTTGTAAAGCCTTTTACAGCTGTCAAATAAGTAGGAGCCCAGCTTACTACGCCATAACGGATGAAGTATACAAAGATATTTGCAATTGCAAGATACCATAAGTATTTGTTATGCAAAATATATTTGTAGAAGATTTCTTTGAAAGTAGTTTTATTTTCATCGCTTACTTCAGCTGCTACTGGTTCGTGTTTGTATTCTTCGATAGGTGGCAAGCCACAGGATTGAGGTGTATCTTTCAACAAGAAGAATGTAACCACAGCTAACACGATAGAAATAAGAGCAGGGAAGAAGAAAATACTATGCCATGTACCAAATAGATAGATACCTAACGTAGCAAGGGGTGCGATGATACCGCCACCAAGGTTGTGGGATACGTTCCACCAGGACCACCAAGCGCCGCGTTCAGAACGGGAGAACCAAGTTACCATATTTTTCGCATATGGAGGATAGCCCATGCCTTGGAACCAACCATTTAAGAAGGCGAGCACGCACATGATAGGAATACTGCTTAAAACACCAGGTAAGGTGCCGAATAATAACATAACTAAAGCACTGAGCAATAGACCTACTGTGGAGAAGTATTTTGGGTTAGAGCGGTCAGACGCATTACCCATGACAAATTTACTTACGCCGTACGCTACGGATAAGAGGGTCATGACAATACCAAGATCCGCTTTAGTGTAGCCGTACTCAGCAATCATGTACGGAACAGCCAAACTAAAGTTTTGGCGGATCAAATAGAATGTAGCATAACCAATAAAAGTACCTGCAAAGACTTCTTTGCGAAGACGCTTGTAGGTGGAATCGATTTGCCCCTCTGGTAATCGTTCAATATGAGGAGCTGGAGAGAAAATCGACATCATCACACATCCTTTCTACAAAATGTCTTTTTTATCATACCATGTATGACTAAAAGTCGACTATGTTTTATTTTTAATTATGATAAATAGTTATTTTAACGTACCATTATGGGTATTTGGCATAGGTTGAGTATTATTAAAAAATCTACTGTATGGCGGTAGTCTTCTTGTAAAAGCAGCTCGCAAACGCGTATTTGAAGGGTAATTAAAATTTATTTACTGATTTGATTGATAAGGCATCATGAGCTAAACCTAATATAGTCAATAAAATAGCGCTATCTATTCCGAATAAAACTCAATTAGAGTTGTGGGATAGATAGCGCTTTTGTATTGTATATTAATTGTGAATATATTTATATACGTACGTGAATATATTGATTTTATAGTCTCAATTAATCAATATATGTTACAGGATAGCCTTTTGCTTCGATTTCGCGGCGGTTAAGACCGTTTGGTAAGTCTGGATAGCCAATAGCAAGGCTAGCATATACTTTTTCACCTTCTTTAAGGCCTAGTTCACGCATTTTAGCTTGGATGCGTTCATTGTCTTGGAGGTGACGGATTTGGTTTACCCAGCAGCTGCCAAGGTCGAGCTCGTTGCAAGCAAGCATCATGTTTTGCATTGCACAAGACACATCGGCAAAGTTGTTTGCATAGCTTGCTTGGCTTGCTAGTACGATGAGAGCCGGTGCACCATAGTTAAATACAAACTTGCCTTCAGCGGACATTTTAATGATATTCACCATGTAAGGTAATGTATTTTCTGTAATTGGCATTTTGCCGTATTCCTCTTGAACGAGTGTTACTAGCTCTTTGAGCACATCTTGGTTTGTGATGACCATAAAATGTGTCAATTGTGTATTACCGCCAGATGGAGCACGGCGGCCAGCGTCGAGGACTTGATCGATAAGCTCTCGAGATAATTGATCAGCTTTAAATTTACGCGTACTATGACGTGTTTTGATACATTCTAAGGTGTTCATATAGTCCTCCTATTATCAATCAGTTTTATATAGAGTTTCTTTTATTATACTACAGGACATAGATCTAGAAAGAAATTTAGAATGAGATTTAGAAAGAGCTGCAGAAGATGCAGCACATGGCGGGATGTGGTATTGAATTCTAATATCAAAAAAATTTATTAATAGTTTCACAGCTTTATGGTGTGATTTCTGCCCATAAATTCTATAGAAGTACTCGTTTTTTAATAAAAAAGAAAAAATATATTAAATAATTGACAAATTTAAAAATTTGTGGACAAAGTAGATTTTTTACGTTGACTGCTTGCTGTAGAATTGTGTACAATTAATTTGTAGATTATTGTGTGCATATGGAGGTAGAATATGGCAGAAATTGGCGTACTGGAAGGTTACAAACATAAAGAAGATGTACCTGATGCAGAGTACATGAAATTAGACAACCAATTGAGCTTCCCACTTTATGTAGTGGCGAAGGAAATTGTTAATGCATATCGCAGTCACTTAGATCCGTTAAATTTGACATATACTCAATACATTGTAATGATGGCATTGTGGCAATATGGTGATTTGTCCGTTAAAGAACTAGGTCAAGTATTGCGCCTTGATTCTGGTACATTAACACCACTTTTAAAGAAATTAGAAGCTAAAGCATTCTTAAAGCGTAAGCGTAGTCGTCAAGATGAACGTGTCGTTATGGTAACCCTTACTGATACTGGTAAAGCATTACGTGACGAAGCTGTTCATGTACCGCGCCGCTTGTCTGAATCTGCAGGTCCGATTTTCGACGTAGAAGAAACGCGTCAATTGCGCATGTTGCTTAACAAATTGTTAGACGCAATCGATAACGCTAATGCTAGAACAGCAGAGAAGCTTAAGCGCTAATGTAGTGTATTTTAGTAAGATCTCATATGCATCATTCTCTAATTTAATATATCTAATATTTTCATAAAATGTGATATACTATACATATAACGTATTGTGCTGAGGTCATGTGAGAGCATGACCTGTCGTGAGATGCCGTAAAGGCAAAAAGGAGAGCATTATGAATAAAAATTTATTAGGTGCATTTGTATTAGCCGGTACATTATTAGTTGGTGGTGTTGCTAATGCAGCAAACTGGAATGGTTTAGCTAACTATCCAGAGGTTCCAAACAGTGCAAATGGTTCTGAAACATACTTCTTTGATAAAGCATCCCAATTCAGTGGTATCGATAGTAGCCGTAACTATGTATTCGGCATCAATGTAGTGAATATGCATAACAATCAATATGGCGAAGCTACATTGTTCAAATATATTGTTCATCCAAGCTTGCATACTGTATATCGTTTCTCTCCAGATGGTCAAGCGTACCAAATCACTCCTGGTTCTAATGAATACAACATGTTCTTGGCTGCTTGGAAAGAAGTATACGGCACTGATTTCTCTTTCCCAGCTTTATAATTTGATGGCGCAAGCCGTAATAATTACATAACTATTGCTGGTGAAAGCTCCTTTGGGCTTTCACCAGTGTTGTTTATGGAGGTTTCCTATGTCTAAATCTGAATTTGCTCAAGCCTATACGGAGCGCATGTTTCCTGATATTGCAGCCCCTGCAGGTTATATTGACCCTGAGTTTGAAGTATTGTTTGATAATTTCGCCTTTGATGAAGTTATTACCGAAGAGGGTCGCAATGTGCCTGCCAAGGATCGCTTCTTGGCCATCCTTGCCACATTAGTAGGTGTATCTGCTGTCGATGAATATGCGTTGATGCTACCAGCAGCACTTAACTTTGGCTTGATTCCCGATGAAGTAATAGAGCTCCTTTATCAAGCTGTGCCATATCTTGGCATCGGTCGTGTGCGTCCGTTCTTTAAGGTCACAAATAAGATTTTTGACTACCGTGGGGAAACTGTTGTAGATCCATCTCGCAGCACAATCACTAGTGAGTCTCGCCTTGAAAAGGGCGTTGAAAAGCAAGTTGAAATCTTTGGTGAGTCTATCCGTAATTCTTACCAAGAAGGCCCTGAAGAGACACGTCATATCAAGAAATGGCTTGCTAATATGTTCGGTGACTACTACACTCGTAAAGGATTGAGTGTGGCTCATCGTGAAATGATTACCTTCTGTTTCTTAGCGGCTCAAGGTGGCTGTGAACCTCAGCTCAAGGCTCACGTAGAAGGCAACTTGAATGTAGGCAACAGTAAACAATATTTGATTAACATCGCCTCCCAATGCGTACCGTACATCGGTTACCCTCGTACATTGAATGCCCTTCGTTGCATTCAAGACGGCTATACCGCATGGGAAGCTAAACAATAAGAAATCATGTAATACATCAACGTGTTATGTAATCTATATATGATATATAGTTCATAAACATGTTAGGTAAATATAAAGGAGTTCTATGTTTGATTTAAATCCGATACAGATATTAGCTAGTATTCCCGCTATTATCATCGTTTTTTCTGTCTTTGGATATGCAGAGGCCAAGGTAGCTACCTGGTTTGGCGATCCAACACCTCGGATGGCGGGGCGCCTCACATTATCTCCTTTGGCACACCTTGATTTAATAGGTACTATCTGTATTATTCTAGTTGGCTTTGGCTGGCCTAAAGGGATGGCTATTAATCCATCTTACTTTAAAGACCCACGCCGTGATATGAGCTTACTTGCTTTTGCAGGTCCTATAGCAGGCTTGATTACAGGCTTCGTATTTACTTTCATATACGTACTCTTAGGTAATTTGAATCTTATGCAGTCACCTGGTTTACCGATGGTTATGCAATACATTATTTTGTATAGCATTGGCCTTTCCATTTTCTGCTTAATTCCATTCCCACCATTACCTGGTTTTAATATCATTTTGCCGTGGCTACCAACAGAATGGCAAATTAAATATTACCAATTAGGGATGATTAACTTGATCTTCTTTATCATCCTTATTAATACACCGATTATTTCTATGGTAATCCGTCCATTGCAACAAACGATTTTCAAAATTTACTTTGCAATCATTGGGACGATTTTATAAATATATTTTGTGAAAGCCTCTACCGTATAGGTGATAAATCTATGGTAGAGGCTTTTTTGTGTTATAAGTATGAACAAAATTATGGCTATGCTTATATTAAAAACTATCAATATAGTTTTTAGAATGTGATATACTAGACATAGAAATCGTAAATTTTCGATATATTGGTGTTACTATTATATCAATAGAGACTGTTGATATAGTCCATCGATATATTACATTGATATATTAAATTGATACAGTATATAGATATTCAAGTGAATAGAAGAGGAATACATATGGATTTTGAAGAAAACCAAGTGCCAGAGGCGATTCTGGACAAGCTTACAAAGGTGTGTACATGCCGTAGCATTACACGTAAAACGATTAAGGAAGCCATTTTGAATGGTGCTCATACATTTCCTGAAGTAAAAGAGGCAACACGTGCCGGTACAGGCGCTTGCGGTGGTAAAGGCTGTGGCCCTCGTATCGTAAAGCTCTTAGCAGAAATGAAAGAGCAAGGTAAAATTTAAAACTAAGGAAAATTTAAATCTAAGCAAAAGTTAAGACTAAACAACAGTTAAGCGTAAGTTTGAGTTTAACTCATATAAAGACTATTACTTTAAACCAATACGGTATATATTCGTAGATTTGGGGTAATAGTCTTTTTTGCGCTAACGATTCATGAGATGTATTGGCGTTTTGGGGTTGTCTTTATTATTTGATATACTATACATAATACTTTTTAGAGATTTTGGAGGTATATATGTTTCGACGTATCGTAGCAGCTACGATGATCGGCGCATTGGCGCTCACAACGGGTTGCGGTTTACATAATCCATTTACTTCTAAGGCGGAGCCTGTAACTTATGAGTCTGTAGCACAGAGCGAGCTTTCACCAGAGGAAAAGGTGGACAAATTAGTGGCTAATATGTCTGACGCAGACAAGGTGGGGCAATTGTTGATGATTGGCATCCACGGCAAGACCTTGAACGATGATGCGAAGTTTATGCTCAATGAATACCGTGTGGGCGGCATTATCTTGTTTGACCGGAATATGGAGTCCAAGGATCAAGTGAAATCGCTGATTGCGGATATTAATAAAACTGGTAAAAGCGCGGGTTTAACGCCGTTATTCATCGGTATCGACCAAGAGGGCGGTGCCGTAGCGCGCATGGAGGATCAGCTCATCAAGGTTCCTCCAGCAGAAGAGTTAGGCAAGGAGCCTATTGAGAAAGCGGTATCCTTGGCCAAACAGTCTGGTACGGAACTTAAAGACTTGGGATTCAATATTAACTTTGCGCCTGTAGCGGACTTGGGCTTAACCTATGGCCGTTCCTTTAGTACAAATCCTGATGAGGTCGTACGCTATACCAGTGCAGTAGGCAAGGCCTATGATGAAGCGGGCTTGTGGTATTCTTACAAACATTTCCCAGGTATTGGGAAAACAGACGTGGATTTACATGCTGATACCAGTGTTGTGCCAGTATCTAAGGAAACATTGCTGAATGAAGATACGAAGGTATTTGTAGACCTTATTAAGCAGTCTAAACCGAATACATATGCAATTATGGTGTCTCATGCGATGTACCCTCAAATCGATCCAGACCATCCATCTAGTTTATCTAAAGCCATCATTACAGACTGGTTGCGCAAGGATATGGGCTATAACGGCGTTGTCGTAACGGATGATATGGATATGGGCGCTCTTGCAAAACACTACACCTTCGGTGATATGGCGGTTCAATCTATTTTGGCTGGCAGTGATATCTTGCTTGTATGCCACGAGTACGAACACATGCAAGAGGCGTACAATGGCCTTATGAAAGCTGTAAAAGACGGCCAAATCTCCAAAGAACGACTCGATGAATCTGTGAAACGAATCTTGCTTATGAAGATAACTAAAATTTCTTAGACTATTTGTTTTTGTTGGCAGGAATTAATTAATCATATAACGAATATAGAAAGTGGAAGTACTATTCATTGAAATCGCATCTGAGTTGACACTCAAGGGAGAACTTTGTTATAGTTATTACACAGAGAAACTGTGCGAAGCTTACGGGCAACGTACAACGCTCGTCGACTCAAGGGTCGGCGAGCTTTTTTGTTTGTAGGAGGGACTTATGTCTAAGCCGTTTAAGTCTTTAGATTCCCTATTACGCTTGATGAGAAAACGAAATATTACAATTGGAAAGGGGAGCGAAGGTAGTAGAGTTAAAAGAATTTTAGCGAGAGATAACTATTATGCAGTAATTAATGGATATAAAGACATTTTTTTAGATAATAATGCAACATTAAATAGTGGTGATGACTATTATGTAACTGGGACAACATTCTTTCAAATATATGGATTATATTGTTTTGATCGTAATTTGCGAATTATTTTATTAAAAGCTCTATTGCAAGCTGAACAAAATATTTGTACTAAAGTATCTTATCGTTTTTCGGAGGTATATACATCTGAATTTAGTCATTTGAATGTGAATAATTTTTCTAAAACAAACTTACCAAAAGCGACGGAATTAGTCTCTAAATTATCTAATGCTACACAACGTAATGCGAGACATACGATGTTTTCTCATTATTTAACAACACATCAAGATTTACCATTATGGGTATTGGTAACAAAACTTACATTCGGTGAAATTACTAATTTTTATAAATTAATTACACCTAATATACAAGAGAGAATATTAAAAGATATACATAAGGAATATACTGGTGAGTATAAGGTATCTATTACTGATCCAACATCTACTTTGATACCTGTTTTTAGTGAAATACTAGATGTTCTTGTGGGTTATAGAAATGTATGTGCGCATGGAGACAGACTTTATAACCATAGAATTATAGGTCCAAAGAAAACTATTAAAAAATTAACATATTATTTTGTACAAACTCCAAAAGGCAGTGAATCTTCAGTATATGGAGTGTTAATATCTTTAAGATTACTATTGCCTAGAATATCGTACAAGTGTATTATTGATGAGGTAATTAATGAATTAATACTTTTAAGTGAATCGTTACCTGTTATACAGTTTAATCAGGTCCTAGCCAGAATGGAGTTAACACTTCAATGGAAACAAACCTTAGAATTATTACAATGATTATATAGTGTATACATAACACAGCTTCAAGGATTTTTATAAACCGATAGAGAATTACTTAGTATAGTTATTCTCAATCGGTTTATTTTTTTGCTAGGAGTGATTGTATATGGCTCGGAGAATTATGTTGAACGGTACGTCCTATTTTGGACAAGGGGCGATTCAGGAGATTGTGAACGAAATTAAGAATCGCCATTTTAAAAAGGTTCTTGTTACATCGACACCTGATTTATTTGAGTTTAAGGTAGCTACAAAGATAACAGATCTACTTGATGCGGCAGGCATTGCTTACGATGTATATGATAATATTAAGCCGAATCCAACCATTGAAAACGTAACATCTGGTGTGGCTGCTTGTAAGGCGGCAGGCGCTGAAGCTATCGTTGCTGTAGGCGGTGGCAGTGCTATTGATACAAGTAAAGCTATTGCTACGATTATTACAAATCCTGAGTTCAGTGATGTGCGTAGCCTTGAAGGTTTGGCACCTACAAAACATCCATGCTTGCCGATTATAGCTGTGTCTACCACATCTGGTACGGCTGCAGAGGTTACGATTAACTACGTTATTACAGACGTTGAAAAGAATCGTAAATTCGTATGTGTTGACCCTCATGACATCCCAATCGTAGCCATCGTAGACCCTGATATGTCCGCATCGATGCCAACTGGTCTTTGCGCATCTACCGGTATGGATGCCCTCGTTCATGCCGTAGAAGGTTACATTACTAAAGGTGCATGGGAACTTACGGATATGCTTCATTTGAAAGCCATTGAAATCATTGGTCGTTCCTTACGTAGCGCCGTAGCTGGTGACTTCGCAGGTCGTGAAGCTATGTCCCTTGGTCAATATATTGCAGGTATGGGCTTCTCCAACGTAGGCCTTGGTATTGGTCACTCCATGGCACATCCATTGAGTGCTGTATACGATATCCCGCATGGTAAAGCTTGTGCCATGCTGTTAACAGCAGTATTGAAATTCAACGCCCCTGCAACAGGTGAAAAATATCGTGAAATTGCTCGCGTTATGGGCGTTCCTGATGTAGACGGCATGGATCAAGAAACATATCGTCAAGCTGCTATCGATGTGATCCAAAAACTAGCTGATGATGTAGGCATTCCTAAATCCCTTAGCGAAGCTGGCGTGAAACGGGAAGATATTCCATTCCTCGCTGAATCTGCTTTCAACGATGCATGTACACCTGGTAACCCACGGGATGTATCTAAGGAAGACATCATCGGTATTTACGAATCCATATTCTAAGGAATTTTAAGATTTGATAGCATATAGTGTTTTATGATGTATAGGATTTAATACTATAATATGGTATCAATATTTAACTAGTCTAAATATTTTGCTAGTCTAAATAATCTAATAGTCTAAATGATGCCTAGCTCTAGCCCTAAGAACTTTACATCTTTAGAATCTTTACATATTTCAGATGCCTCCGAATATGTAAAGAAAATACATTTACACACTTGCTTAACAAAACTAGCCATCTCATGTTAGAGGTGGCTAGCTTTGCGTTTGAAGAGATATCTGTTTTGTGACTCGGATTTTATCTCCAGTTTAGTGAGATTGCTGTTTGATACGTAATCCTTTCTTGAAAATGGTGGTTTACATAAGTATACTAAGGATATGAATACATAGTTCGGTTGTATATATATATATTATTAGATAATACGTCAGATTTGGTCATTGCTAAGGAGGATGTTATGAAGCTATGGAAATTTAATAAGCGCAGTTCTACCTTAGCAGATATGTCCATGAATCGTATGCTGTTGACGGAGCTCATTGCAAAGGGGGCTCTTGTAGGTGTGATTGCAGGCTTTTGTGGTGCTACCTATCGCTATTTGATCCTTGAGTCAGAGCATATTCGTTGGCATTTGATGGATGGTATTACCCTGGAATGGGCCATAGGATGGCTTGTGATGATGGTCATCTTTGCCTTTATCGTAGATCGATTGCTCGCATGGGCTCCATTATCTGGGGGCTCTGGCATTCCTCAAATTGAAGGGGAAATGCTGGGACTCTTTGATATGAAGCCGTATCGGACGCTGGCTTCCAAGATGATTGGTGGCGTGTTGACTGGTTTTGCCGGCTTCTCTGTAGGTCGTGAAGGCCCAGCCGTACAAATTGGTGGCTCTGCCGGCAAGATTGTGTCCTATTGGATGAATTCAGGACTGCGTGAGCAGCGCATATTAACCTCTGCTGGTGCAGGGGCAGGTTTAACTGCTGCCTTTAGTGCACCTGTATCGGGGGCGATGTTCGTCTTTGAAGAGGTCCATAAAAGCTTTTATCCGTACCTCGTTGTGCCCACCTTCGTGGCTACCTTGATTTCTAATTATATTACGGTTAGTATCTTCGGTCTCGAACCAGCCCTTGGATTTTCGGTAACCTCCGGTGTTCCTCTTGAGTACTTCCCAGTCCTTCTTATGGTTGGCCTTATCATGGGGCTTTGTGGGGTGCTATTCTGTCGTATGATTTTTGCATTCAAGAAGTTCTTTGACTGGCTTAAATGCTCTCGATTCTTGAAATTAGCCCTTACCTTTGTGGCTGTAGCGGCCATCGGTTTTGACTCTCAGCTCCTCTTGGGCGGTGGTAATGATCTGGTTGGTCATCTTGCCTTTCAATCTCATGGAGTCTTGCTCTTAGGGGGCATCGTATTAGGGAAGATTTTACTTACTACCTTCTGCTATGGCAGTGGTGCGCAAGGCGGTATATTCTTGCCCATGCTCGTTATAGGGGCTTCGGCAGGTGCCTTTTGTGAAAGTTTACTTTCATCTGTGGGCATTACTTCTCCTGATTTTGTACCGCAATTCGTTATTTGTGCCATGGGCGGTATGTTAGCGGCGGCGATGCGGACCCCAATTTTGGCGATTTTGCTCGTCCTTGAAATGACGAATAGCTTCTCTAACATTTATGCTATCGGTACCGTTACAATCGTGGCTTACCTTGTGGCAGAGCTATTAAAAGAACCGCCTATTTACGATTCCTTATTACAAGCCATGAGTGGTCAAAACAATTTAGAATCTGTACAAACCTTCTTCCAAACAAAGGTTCCTGTAGTAGCGAACTATACAGATGTACAACTACAAGACTTGGCCTTGCCAGATGGGACACTCATCGTAAGTATTCATCGTAATGGAACATACATTGTGCCGTTAGGGGATGTAAAACTTGAACCAGGTGACGAACTACAAGTCTCTTGTGAACGAGGACGATTAAAAGCAGCGAAAGAATTTTTCCAATCGAATCAGTTATAGAAAAGAGCTTTTTCCAATCTAAGTAAAGGGAGGCCCCATTATGTTGGATAATATTATAGTATTTTATATATTCTTTACCATAGTTGGCTTTTTAGCCGCTATGCTAGGTACTATTATTGGTGCCGGAGGGGGCCTTGTATTTGTGCCTCTCTTTATGTACTGGTTCCCTGAGTGGTCTCCATCTATGATTGTAGGGACATCGCTATTTTCTGTTATGTGTAATGCCATTTCTGGATCCATTGCCTATATTAAACAGAAAAAGGTACTCATCAGCGCGGCTATTGTATTTAGTTTAGCGACTTTACCAGGCGCCATTTTAGGGGCCCAAATGTCTGGTTGGTTCTCTGGTAAAGGCTTTATGTTTGCCTTTGGGTGCTTTATGCTCTGTGCTTCTGGTTTGATTGGGTTTAAGAATTTCCGCAAAGGGGAGCGGAAGGAAGAAAGCCTTACCCTTGATCAACTAACATATAGCAAGCCTATCGGTATTGGTATTAGCTTCTTTGTAGGCTTTATCTCCAGTATCTTTGGTATCGGTGGTGGCCTCATCCATGTACCTGCCTTGATTTATCTTATGGGGTTCCCAACCCATATGGCTACGGCTACGAGCCAATCTATCCTTGCTGTATCTACAACGATAGGTGTTATAACACATTTAATCGAAAATCATATCGTATTTAGTATTGCTATCCCTACTAGTATTGGTGCTATCTTTGGTGCTCAAGTAGGGGCGCGCATTGCTAAACGTTTGAAAGCAAAATCCATCCTTGCCCTCATGAGTGTTGCTGTCTTTGCGTTGGCAGTACGCCTTATTTTGAAATCTGGTATTCTTGGATAATATAAGCCCTCTAGTGGTTGCTCGAAAGAGTTATTACTAGAGGGCTTTTTATATGTAAAGAAACTATGAATAGGCATATTAGGTAGGCAATATAAAAAAGGTATGAGTAAAAGTCATAGTTAAATATAAATGAGAACGAGAAAACTAAAATAAATAAATTATACCGAATTTATGCATAATTTTTGTAAACTATTTCCTATAGAATTATATGCAGTGTAACTCATGTTTTATGGGATGTTTAGCACTCATTTGTTATGGCGTTATGAATATGCTTAGTAAATAAAATAGTTTTAATATAACATATGAAAAGATGAGTACATGATAATGCTATTGAGATGCACTTTCAACTAAAGAAATAAAAACACAGTGCATATCGAGAATTGTTAGGAGACATATAATTTATGCATAATTATAGTAGTGAGAATGAGAACGGCGTATACTAAATATAAGACAATATAAGACAAATTCCTTAAGAGAGGATAGGAGGAAATATAAGTGAGTACGCTTAATAGAGATTATGAACGTTTTGCCAAGGAGGCAAAAGAGATTTGTAAAGATCGTGTGTATACCGATCATTTACGTCGTTATGCATATGGCGTTGACGCGTCCTGCTATAGCTATTTACCAAAGGTTGTTGTAAAGGCTGAGGATGAACGCGAAGTACGACGCCTTATTCGTTTGTGCCAACAATGTGGTACACCATTTACATTCCGTGCAGCTGGTTCTTCTTTGTCTGGTCAATGTTCCAGTGAAGACGTGCTTATCGTATGTAATGATGGCTTCAAAAAAATGGAAGTTATCGACGATGGCAAAGCTTTGAAATGTGAATGTGGTGTTATCGGTTCCGATGCGAATGATTTATTGAAACCATATAACCGCAAAATCGGTCCAGATCCTGCTACTCTTGCAACAGCATTAGTAGGTGGTATTTTGAATAATAACTCCTCTGGTATGTGCTGTGGTACGGCTCAAAACTCCTATAAAACAATCCGTTCCATCCGCGTTGTATTACTAGATGGTACTGTTCTTGATACATCCGACAAAAAATCTATTGAACAATTCCTTCGTGAAAAACCTCAAATGGTTGAAGATATCTTGCAATTGCGCAAAGAAATCTTAGCCGACGAAGAATTGACTCATTTGATTCATCACAAATACAAAATCAAAAATACTACAGGCTATGGCTTGAACTCCCTTGTTGATTTCGAAGACATCATCGACATCATCAATCACTTGTTTATCGGTTCTGAAGGTACATTGGGCTTCGTATCTGAAATCGTGTACAACACTGTTGAAGACGTACCTCATAAAGGTTGCGGTCTCATGTTCTTCAAAACATTGAACGATGCATCCTTGGCCGTTGTGGCCTTGGCTAATATGGGCCGCGATAAGGTTGTAGCTGCAGAAATGATGGACTATCAATCCTTGAAAGCCGTTCAAACTCTTGAAAATGTACCAGACTTCGTTCGTGAAGTGCCAGAAGGTACAAGCGCTATCTTGTTCCAAACTGAAAGCTACTCCAAAGAAACTGTAGATGAAAATTTAGCTTTCATTAAAGATAAATTGAAAGACATCCCAACAGCTATCCCAAGTCTTTATTCTCAAGATCCTAAGGAATACGATTCTTGGTGGGCTATCCGTAAAGGTATCTTGCCAATCGTTGGTGGTCAACGTAGAAAAGGTACTACTGTTATCACAGAAGACGTTTGCTTCCAAATCGAAGACTTCACTAAAGGCATTGAAATGCTTACTGAATTATTCCACAAATACGATTTCGTAGACGGTGGCGTAATCTTCGGTCATGCTTTGTCTGGTAACGTTCACTTTAACATTACACCTGACTTCAGCGACCCTAAAGATACTAAGAACTTCGGCGACTTGGTAAAAGAAATGTCTGAACGCGTATCTGGTTTCGGTGGTTCTTTGAAAGCCGAACATGGTACAGGCCGCATGGTAGCACCATTCGTTGAAATGGAATGGGGCAAAAAAGCGTACGAAATTAACCGTCGCATCAAAGCCATCTTTGACCCTGAACGCATCTTGAACCCTGATGTTATGATTACTGATGACCCAGATGTGTACAAGAAAAATCTTAAAGCTCAATGCGTTATCGATGATGCTTTCACAATCTGTATGGAATGCGGTTTCTGTGAAAAACATTGTCCAAGCCGTAACTTAACATTGACTCCACGTCAACGTATCGCATTGTTGCGTGAAACTAAACGCCTTGAAAACGAAGGCAACTTCACATTGGCATCTGAACTTAGAAAAGGTTACGAATACTTCGGCGTAGATACTTGTGCTGCTTGCTCTATGTGTAAAGGTCTTTGCCCACTCAGCATCGATACTGCTCAAATCGCATTGTCCATGCGCCGCATCGATCCACCTGCACCAGAATTGGCTAAGAAAATCTACGATAACTTCTCCACAACACTTCAAATGTGCCGTGCTGGTGTAAGTCTTGAAGGCATTGCAGGCTCTATCATTACACAAAAAGCGATTTCTAAGATTACTGAAGGCTTACATGGCGTAACAGGTGTTACACCATATGTACCTAAAACAACTCCTAAGGCTAATCACTATAAATTGAAAAACCGCATTAAACCTACTAACTTTGAAAAGGTTGTATACTTCAGTACTTGTGCGAACCGCGCATTCAAACCAAATCAAGGGTATGACGATGATCGTAGCTTACAACAAGTTGTAGAAAGCCTCTGTAACAAGGCTCATATCGATATTATTTATCCTCAACATATCGAAAACCTCTGCTGTGGCTTGAGCTTTGAAAACTACGATGATGTTCACGAACGTGCTGTTAAGGACTTGCACGATGCATTGATGAAAGCATCTCAAAATGGTAAATATCCAATTGTGATTGACCATAGTGCATGCTTTAACCATGCGTTCAAACACATGCCAGACTTAGAAATCAACGATATTTCTGAATTCTTGTGCAAATACGTAGTACCTCATCTCGATATTGAAAAATGCGATGAACGCGTAATCGTACACAAACAATGTAAGATTAAATCTTTGAATAAATCCCAATACATTGAAGACTTGGCTCGTCTATGTACAGACCATGTATTCAACATTAAATCCTTCGCATGCGACGGCTTTGCTGGTCAAAAAGGTTTCTTCACACCAGAACTTAACAAAGCTGCTACAAAAGACCTTGCTGGTGAAATTGCTGAATACGGCGCAACACTAGGCGTAAGCTCCAGTTCCACATGTGAAATTGGCCTTGGTGAAAGCGGTGGAATCCCATTCGTAGGCGTTGCATTCCTATTAGACCGTTGCTCTAAAGCAAAAAAATAAGATTTATAACATTACCTACCATATAACGAAAAAGGACGAGTTGCGGCTCGTCCTTTTTTGTATATAGTTTTGGTATAATTGTAATGTATTTAATAAATTATAAGTTACTACTACATATTGTCATCATATTAAATAATGAATATATACGACATAATGTGGTTGTATATATAGATAATATAGAGGTATGGTATGAAATATATTCTATTATGTATATGTTTGCTTAGCCTATTAGGTTGTGGCACGGATACTAAGACTCAGGAAAACACTAAACCTACAACAGCTAATGAACAAGCTAAAACAGATCAAGGCCAAGATGCTCATGTAATGGCAGCTAAGCAGGCTCTATCCTCTGGCGATTATGCTAAAACCATCGAGGAAGCATCAGCTTCTATTAAGGATAATCCTAATAATGCAGAGGCGTACTCCATCCGTGGCTTCGCTACGGCGTTGAGTGGTGATACCGCTAAAGGTTTAGTAGATACTAAAAAATCATATGATTTAGATCCTAATAATGTAGCGAATTACTACAACATGGCCATGGTGTACAAATTACAAGGCCAATTAAATGAGTCTAAACAATGGTTTGAAAAGGTATTAGAAAAGGACCCTCGTAACACCTGGTCTGTGTACGGTATTGCTACCATTTATGCAGACCAAGGGGATGATACGAAGGCCCTTGATTGGCTTGAAAAAGCGATTACAATTGATCCATCTGTGAAAGCCGTAGCTGCTGAACAAGACCATTTCGAACGCTTTTACAATAATGCGCGATTTAAAACATTAGTAGGATTATAGGTATGGCTGTGAAACAGATGATTCGCCTTATTATAAAGGCGATAGGATTTATATATTGGTTTGTTTTTCTATACCTTGGTGGTCTAATGGTCGTAGACTGGTCAGGGTTTATGTCCCAACATAATATAGAAACACCTCCATTCCTTACATACTTAGTATTTGTAGGATGTTTTGTAACACCGTATATTATGCTGTACTGGAAAAAGCTAAATCCTAATGTGAAGGTTCCATTTTTGGTGCGCCATCTCTCCGAATTTATGGCGCGATTAGAAGATTGCCATAGCATATGGTTTGATGTGCTATATGTACTAAAATTATTGCTCTATTTCGTAACAATCCTGTGGATGCTTTGTATCATATTACTCACCTTAGCAGTTATTGCGTGGACAATAGTCCTAATTTTGCTGAGCAATTGATGATGTAAATTTATATTTACATTGTTTTTTCTACTAATGCTTCTTGTAAAAGTTGAGAAAAATTAATTCCTTTAGCTAGCGCTCGATCATTTAGCCAGGCAGGAATTGTTAAGGTTTTCTTTACGGATTTACTATTTTTAGCTAAATCAATATCTGTTTGCACTAATGTAGGATACGTTGTATCCGTACAAGGTAAGTTGCGAATAGATGTAGGTGTAGGTAATCTTTCTCCATCTTCTAAGGCACCTAAAATATATAGCTCCATAGCTTCTTGCGCATTAGTTACGAGCTCTGTTAGGGTTGAGCCAGTACTGCTAGTATATTCTAAGTCTGGAAACTCAGCCCAGAAACCATCAGCATCATCATGGATTATAGCAGGGTATATAAATTTCATAAATCCTCCTCATTTTAGTCCTGTACGTTTTAAAATTGCATTTAATAAGCCGACAGGTACATCTTTTCCATGTACGGCAATCACTTCAACTTGATTATCCTTTTTCAAACGATGATGATTGCCGCGTTGCCGTACATCCTTCCAGCCGTTTTTGAGTAGCAGTTTTAGTAGATCTTTATCTTTCATATGCTCTCCTTTTATAGTAACACGTGTACACGTATAAAACAATTGATATGAGTTATGTCTTTTCATTTCTAGTCTAACCGTATATAAAGGAAAACAGGGGTGACCATTGGTCACCCCTGACTCTATTAGTCACTTGACAAAATAGATATATGATTTATATGCATTAATTCTATTTATATAAATCATATTAGTATATAATTAAGGTATATAAATCGGGTTGTATATTGATGAAAGGAGAGAATTCATCATGAAACCATTGGGTAAACGGATTGCAATGGCTGTGTTGTGTGCGGCTACATTGACATCCCCCTTATTGTTGAGCGGTTGTAGTATGTCGGAGCTGTGGCAGGGCACTGAACAGAGTCGCAAGGAAATTGCGCAGCGGTCTGAGCAGGATCAGGTACAGTTATTTAATCAATATGTAAAAGCCGTAAGCCGATTTAATCGCATGGCTGTAATGTTTGATTATGCGAATAGACCAACTCTTAATGAGTTAAAAGCGGGGCAGCATTTAACTGTATTTAATGCGCCGAACTTTAAACAGCTACAAAAAGAATTAGAAGAGGCTAAGCAAGCAGGTATTCCGTATGATGAAATGAAGGAGCCATTAGATAAGCTGCTTTCAAAATTGAACGAAATAACACCGGTTGCGGAAGAGCTCGATGCATACTATAAATCTAAAGGGTATACTACAGATAACTATGCTAAGGAGCAACAATTAGGTCCTAAATATGTTCAGTTATATGAACAATTTATTCCTATTTATGCTGACTTTGATAATTTAATGCATAAGATTAATACGGACCGATTGCAACAACGATTACAACAATTGCGCGATGCAGGTAAGAAAAATGCAGCCGCTGCACAAGAGGTTTCTTTGCGACTTACTGCAGTCCTAGAAAAGCTAGATAGTGAAAAAGAACCAGATGTAAATGCTATCAATCAAGAGCTACAAGCTATTGGTGATTTAGCGAATGGTATTGCTAGCCCTCAGTATGACACTGTTAAGACTTCTGTAAACTCTACGATTGGTGCCATTCGTACTTATATGGGATCCAAACAAGATAACGATTATAAACATATGGTTGAGGCCTATAACCGTTACATTTCCAATATGAATACAACCAATATGAATGAATTGGATTAATAGAGTTAATACGGTTTAAGATGGATACGTTATATGTGAATTAATATAAGTATGATCATCATATAAGCGTAACTTAGTGTAGGTATTATATAAGCGTAACTTAGTGTAAGTATTATATATAAAAAGCTGTATCGAATGAGAATATCATTTGATACAGCTTTTTTAGTTGATTATTATATTGTTAGTATATTACTTACTTTTTTAGGCTAATGCGCATTGTAATTTGATTTGATAATGAGAACAACACTAAGGCTATCCAGATACAACCAAAGGCGATCATTTGTGGTGTGCCAAAGTTTTCACCAAAGTAGAAAATAGCTAGCAACAAGGCAATGGTAGGGGAGACATATTGTAGGAAGCCTAGAAGGTTGAGTGGCAATAGTTGAGCGCCATAGGAGAATAGCACCAATGGAACCGATGTAGTCAGACCGCAGGCTATGAGTAGCATGGACGTATACCAGTCTGTGCTGAAATAGGACCATACTGTATTATCGATCATGGTCGTATAGAGTAAGGCTAGCGGTGTTAATAGCCAAGCCTCAAAGGCGATGCTCGTAAAGGGAGAGATGAGTAGTTTCTTTTTGACGACCCCATAGAGGCCAAAGGAAACGGCGAGGATCATCGACACTAACGGCAAGGATCCCACTTGATAGGTGAGCAAGGCGATGCCGATGGTAGCGATGAGAACACTTAGCTTTTTTGGTACAGATAGAACCTCTTTAAATAGGATGACACCTAACACCACATTGAAGAGTGGGTTGATGTAATAGCCAAGGCTCGTGTCCATAACTTGGTTGTTGGCGATGGCCCAAATGTAGGTAAACCAATTTACGCTGATGATGACTGATGCTACCAACAGTAGTAATAGTTGTGAACGCTGTTCTTTTAGTAGTTGAAAGTCTTTCTTGAACTGTTTAAAATGTAGGCCAAATACGACGATGGCCATGCAAATGCCTGACCAGATAATGCGCTGTGCCAGTATATTATATGGTGAAACATGGTTTAATAATGCCCAATAGAGAGGGAGTAAGCCCCAGATGATATAGCAACTAAGGGCTGTCATTAGACCTTTTTTACTTGTATGCTCCATAATGCCTCCTTGTGATTGTATTCATTATATCACGCATTGTGGGTGCGTTTGTGCGTGGGCTTAGATTTTATGATGATTTGTACTCGATTTATAACTCGATTTGCAGACAATGAATACGTATATTTGATAGCGATGAATACGTATATTTTAAAGTGATGAGTTTTTATCATTTTAAATATGCATTAGTTATAACCTAAAATTTGATACTTATGATTAACTGTTATGTTCATTGACTTTGTGCATAATCTTACACTATATTGGACTTAGAACAACGAATATAGAGAATAGGTGTCGCAAGACTTAATAGAGAAATCGGTACAAGCCGATGCGGTCCCGCCACTGTAAGGACGAGCCTGCTTTCAAAAATGTCACTGGAGCAATCTGGGAAGGCGAAAGCAAGGCGATGAGCCCGAGCCAGGAGAACTGCCTATTTGATAATCACCGTTATGTACCTACGAGCGATAGGAAGGGGATTGAGGTATGCTGGTTTCAGTGTTTTTTGGCATACTTTTCAACAAGGAACCTTACGTGTCACTTTTGGGTGGCACGTTTTTTATTGCCCTTGAAAGTGACTGTTGAGCATATACATCAGGCTTTATTGTTAGTAAACTGATGGACACAGATTTGAGGTTGATGTGATCCATAGATAGGAAAGCTTTGGTGGTGTATAAGCATAACATTTGTAGGTACGGTGCGCTGTTTCTCGGTATGGTTTCGAGTTGAAAAGGAGGCACATATATGTCTGACAAAAAGACTTCAAAGGATGCTGAACGCGATCTATTAGCTCCTGTATCCTTTGATGAATTTGAGAAACCTACGTATGAACAATGGCAGGCAGAGGTTGAAAAGGCGTTAAAGGGTGGCGACTTCCACAAGAAGATGTTCACGAAAACCTATGAAGGTATTACGTTGCAGCCGATTTACACACCTGCATTGCATGCAGAAGCAATTCCAAAGGGCGTATACCCTGGGGCAGGTGAGTTCCTACGTGGCACTAAGGCAAGCGGTTATATTAAAGACTCTTGGGGTGTATCCCAATATGTAGATGACTCTTTACCTAAAGATGCCAATCATGCAAGTTTATACGAAATTGTAAAAGGTGGCACCATTCACAACATCCGCCTAGATGAAGCAACACGTCATGATCAAGACGTGCAAGTAGGCGCATCTGTTGGCGTTGGTGGTACATCCTTGTCCACCATGGATGACTGCAAACAATTGATTGACCGCTTCAATTTGAAGGAAAATCCTTTGTATATTGAAACTGGTGCTTCTGCCGCCATCTTGCTTGGCATGTTAGCGGCTACAGTGAAAGGCGCTAAAAAACAAACGTCTGACTTGAAAGGTCTCGTTGGTGCAGATCCTATCGGTGTTTTGGCGAAAGATGGTGCTTTGCACATTTCCTTAGATACAGCTTTTGATGAAATGGCACATACTGTTGTATGGGCTAAAGAGCAAGCTCCAGAGCTTAAAACAGTGCTTGTATCCGGCGATGTTTACGCTAATGGCGGCGCTAACGATGTGCAAGAGGTTACCTATGCATTGGCAACGGCTGTATGCTACGTGCGTCAATTAGCACAACGCAACATTGATATTCACACCATTGCTAAGAGCATGATGTTCACATTCTCCTTAGGTGCTAACTTCTTTATGGAAATTGCTAAATTACGTGCCTTGCGCGTACTTTGGGCTCGCATTATGGAAGCTTTCGGTGCCGAAGAAGCGGACCGCGCCGTTCATGTACACGGCAGAACATCTGCTTTCACAAAAACTGTATACGACCCATATGTAAACTTGTTGCGCAATACAACACAAGCATTCTCTGGCGTCGTAGGCGGTTTGAACAGCCTTGAAGTATCTCCATTTGACCAACCAATTCGCAAAGCGGACGATTTCTCTCGCCGTATTGCTCGTAACATCCAAGTTATGTTGCAAACTGAATTCGAGTTGCGTCAACCTGTGGATCCTGTAGGTGGTTCTTGGTACGTGGAAACATTGGCTGCTGAACTATGTGAAAAAATCTGGGCTGAGTTCCAAACTATTGAGTCTAAAGGCGGCATTATTGCAGCATTGAAAGAAGGCTATCCTCAAGCTCAAGTAAAAGCCATCCTCGATGAACGATTTAAGAACCTTGCATTCCGTAAGGATGTTGCAGTTGGTAACAACATGTATGCGAACATGACGGAAGAATTGCTTGATCCTAAACCAGAAAATCAAGAAACATTGCGTCAAAAACGAGCTGCTCAAATCGATGAGTACTTGGCAGGTGCAGAGGCTGATGCAGTTGTGAAAGCACAGGCTACTCTAGAAGCAAGTACAACAGAACCAGGTGCGTTGATCGGCCTCATCGAACTTGGAGCATTACAAAAATTGACAATCCGCCAAATCCGTAAGGCTTTAGATGCTGGCGATATTGCTTCTGAAACAATCGAACCAATTACAGCACATCGCTGGACTGAACAATTCGAAGCCCTCCGTATGCGCACTGAAGCATATAAACAACGTACGAAAGATAATGTGAAGGTATTCTTGGCTAATATGGGCCCAATTCCTCAACATAAACCTCGTGCGGACTTCTCCACAGGCTTCTTCGAAGTAGGTGCTTTTGAAGTTATTAAAAATGATGGCCATGAAACAACGGCTGATGCGGCGAAGGCTGCTCGTGAAAGTGGTGCCGATGTTGTCGTTATCTGTTCCACAGATGATACATATCCAGAATTAGTACCACCACTCGCTAAAGAGTTGAAAGAAACTATGCCGAATGTAACAGTTATTTTGGCAGGGGCGCCTCCTAAGGACCTTGAGCCTGTATACCGTGAAGCTGGCGTAGACGACTTCATTTCCGTTCGTGCAAATTG
>ERZ773196.603-NODE-603-length-22363-cov-3.549623_pt1 | contig 22363 bp, 17 predicted proteins | sample MGYA00581009_ERZ773196 | MGnify/ENA primary metagenome ERZ773196 (study PRJEB29015, sample SAMEA2738162) | human oral metagenome | biome: human oral; feature: human-associated habitat; material: saliva | place: China | collected 2243 ... | reverse complement strand
TGGAAAAAGCAAGGAACTGTCTTGATGAGGCAAAAGAAAAAGGTCTTTCGGCAGATAGAGATATGGAGTATAATGAGGCGGTTTATTTGGAAAAAACGGGAGAATGGCAGAAGGCCTATGATGCGTTTACGCAGTATTTGAACCGATATCCGGAGGATGAAAACGCCTCCCGAGAGTTGCAGTTTTTGGAAAATCGAGTAAAAGCACTGGAAGGAAATCCCGCTCTTTCTGAACAAAACGGGGAATAAAACGTAAGAAAAAAAGAAGTAAGGAAAAAGAACTAAGGAATAAGAAATGAGAAGTAAGAACAAGAGGAGGCCTTTTATGGCAAGATACGAGGATTTGTCGGTAGAAGAACTGGAGACTTTACGGAAGGAATTAAGAACAAGCTACAGAGAGTACCAGAATATGGATTTAAATCTGGATATGAGTAGAGGAAAGCCGAGCAGGGATCAGCTTGACTTAAGTAACGGCATGATGGATGCGTTGAACAGTGAAGCTGATATGTACTCTTCTGACGGCTTTGATGTACGAAATTACGGTGTTTTAGGCGGAATTGCGGAGGCAAAGGAGCTACTTTCCGATATGATGGAAAACAATCCGGATAATATCATTATCTTCGGCAATTCTTCTTTAAACGTGATGTATGATTCCATTTCTCGTTCCTATTCGCACGGTGTTATGGGAAACACGCCCTGGTGTAAGCTCGATAAAATTAAATGGCTTTGCCCGGTTCCCGGCTATGATCGTCATTTTGCCATTACCGAATATTTCGGAATAGAGATGATTAATGTTCCGATGACGGAAAAGGGGCCGGATATGGACATCGTGGAAAAACTTGTGGCCTCCGATGAGAGTATAAAGGGAATATGGTGCGTACCGAAGTACAGTAATCCGCAAGGTTACAGCTATTCCGATGAAACGGTACGCCGTTTTGCGAGACTGAAGCCCGCAGCGAAGGACTTCCGTATTTACTGGGACAATGCTTACGGTATGCATCATCTCTATGATCATGATCAGGATTACTTGATTGAGATTTTAGCGGAATGTAAGAGAGCGGGAAATCCCGATCTTGTCTATAAGTTTGCCTCTACTTCGAAGATTTCCTTTCCGGGTTCGGGAATTGCTTCCATGGCGACCAGTTTAAATAATCTGGAAGACATTAAGAAACAGATGCAGTATCAGACAATCGGTCACGATAAGGTAAATCAGCTTCGTCATGTTCGATTCTTCCATGACATTCACGGCATGGTAAAGCATATGATGAAGCATGCCGATATCATCAGGCCGAAATTCGAAATGGTAGAGACAGTTTTTGAAAAGAACTTGGGTGAACTTGGAATCGGTTCTTGGACGAAGCCCAAGGGAGGATATTTTATCAGCTTTGAGACAATGCCGGGATGTGCGAAGACGGTTGTGGATAAATGTAAAAAAGCAGGCGTGAAGCTGACTCCGGCAGGAGCAACCTTCCCCTACGGAAAGGATCCGGAAGACAGCAATATCCGTATTGCGCCGACTTATCCGCCATTGGAGGATCTCCGCATTGCGGCAGAGCTTTTCTGCCTTGTGGTAAAGCTTGTGAGTGTGGAAAAGCTTTTACAGACCAAAACGGCCGGACAGGAATCCTGCACGCTCTGCTAACTGAGGGGCACCCTTATCCGTCCTCTTGTAAGAGCTCTTATGATATCCTTTTATCCGTCCTCTTGTAAGAGCTCCGAAAGAAGATAGGAATAGAGCTTCCCGCTTTTTTCTTTCCAAGCTTTACATACGGATTTGGCACTTTCCTCGTCCGGAACAGTCAGCTTGATTTCGCAAAGAATACTTCGGCTTTCTCTTAATTCGACTTGTACAAGGTATTCCTCGTCTTCCTGTTTTTGGTAGTCGGTATGGATTGCGGCCTCATTTTGTAAACGGAACTTATTTTTTTCGAGAAATTGTTCCATGTCTTCTTTGGCGAGTCTCGGGATTTCCTCTTCAAAGAATTTCAGTGTTTGCTTTCCTTCTTCCGTTATCTCGTAACGAGTGGTGCTTTGGCTTTCTTTTTTTTCAATCAAAGAAGCTTCCGTAAGGTCGGAGATGCATTCTTGCAGGGTAAAATAGGTGGTATATTCATTATCCAGAAAGAAACCGCTTAGTTGTGTGTTTGTCAGAGGATAATTTACGGAATAAAGTAGATAGAGAATCATTAATTTGTATTGTGTTAAGGCTTCTGTTGTCATGTTTTTTCCTTTGTAAAAACTTTACGTTTCTTTCTTAAGAAAGGCAATTCCTGCTGCCGGGGCAGCGTATTTTCAAAATCATCGAGTAAACAGTGTAGCAGATTTCCCCTTAAATAAGCAAGAGTGTTAAGAGGAAGAATAGGTGCATAGAGGGGTCACTGTAGCAGGTTTCCTCTTACATAAGCAAGAGTGTTAAGATAGGGAATGTATGCATAGAGAAGGGAAGCCGAGAAAGAGAAGTAGAGACGGGGAATAGAGAAGTAGAGCAAGAAAAGTAGAGAAGAGGAATAGAGAAGAGGAATAGAGAAGAGGGGTATGGAAAATTCTATCTTTTTAGAAAAGCCTTCCTGTGCTAGAATAGAGCCCTATGGAGTGTTTGCGATGAAAGAGAAAATCAACAAATTAGCAAGAGGAATCGTGGATCAGGAGAAGCCCTCCACCCATTTTTCCCTCGATTTTATCGAAGGAAAAATTCCTCTTTCGGAAAGTAAAACTTTTGAAGTTTTTATACAGTCTCTTAACGGGATTCCTATGCGAGGTCTGGTCTATTGCAAGGAGGCTTTTGTTACTTTACATAAAAATGCCTTCGGCGGTGTTCGAACGAAGGTCGGTTTTACGGTGAATACGGAAGGCATGGAGGAAGAGAAGGAGCTTTTCGGAGAACTGAATTTTGTCTATTTAGGGGGAGAAAAGCAGATCCCCTATCATTTTGTTTTGGAAAAATCTCCTTCTTCAGCAAAAATCGACTCTCTTAAGGACTTTTCCGCGCTAAGGAAGCTGTACGAAACGGATAAAAAAGCGGCAGTCCGTCTTTTTGACTATCGGGATTTTTACTCTGCGCCCCTGATGAAGAAGAAGGAAGCGGAGAAGCTTTATGAGATGCTGAAACCCTGTGGAAACAGAGCAGTGGCTTTGGAAGAGTTTCTGGCCTATTTTTCGGAAAGACCGAGGAACGGACTCGCTCGGCAAAGCCTCGCTTTTTCTCCGGAGAAGAAAGAGGAAGAGCAGCTGGATTTTCCAAGCGGGATGAGCCTTGAGGAGAAAATCAAACAGTGTATTCGAAGAGGAGAACGGGGAGAAGAAGCCTTTTCCCTGTATAAAAAAGGAGTGGAGGAAAATCTTAAGCTGACGAAGCTCTATGAAAATCTTCTTTATTCCATGAAGAAGGGATATAAGGAGGAGCTTCCGAGAGCGGTTTATCTCTATTTTTCCTATGAGTATCGGGTAGAGGAGGGGCTTCGTTCCGCTCTTTATTACAACATTTTGCAAAATTTTCAGGAAAATTCGGATATCTATCTTCGTTTTGCAAGACAAATCAAGGATTACACCGTAGAGTCGTTTCTCATGGGAAAGATGGATGAAGAGCTGGCCTTTTTGTATAAAAAGTTGATTCTCCCCGATATGGTGGACGAGAGAATGGCGGAGATTTTACCGAGGATTCTTCGTTCCTATAAGATTGTCGTGGAGGACAAAGAGATTGAAAAACTGGTGCTTTCTCACCCTGCTTTAAAGGGAGAAGAAGTCTATACGCTGACGGAAGGAGAAGCCTATCTTCCCATGCCGTACCGGGATATGATTCTTCTTTTTCAGGATGCTATGGGGAATCGCTACACGCGTGTGAGTTATCGGAAAACCAAAGTCTTTGAAGGATCCGAACTGGCAAAAAAACTGGAAGGTTTTTCCGATTCCGATCCGCACCTTCTTGTAGAAAGAGCGGTAAAGCTGGAAGAGGAAGGAATCAGGTCGGCAGAGGAACTGGAACTGATGGAAAAGGTATTCCGCACGACTTTCTTTTCGACCGCTTTTCGAATGGAGGTTCTTAAGTGCATTCTTAGCTATCACAGAAGAGAAAAGAACAGTACTTTCCATGAAGAGAATCTACAGTTCCTGTATCAGATTCCCGTAAAGGCGATGAATCGGGAGGAAAAGGAGGATTATCTTGCGGCACTTCTTCTTCGCGGAAAGATGGATTTGGCTTTATCCTTTTATAAAGAGAATCCTTACTTAAGAATAGATAAGGAGCTTCTTTCCGACTTTGCAGACGCTGCGTATTCCCTTGGAGAGGAGAACATCGCGCTTTCTCTTTCCTATGCCGCTTTTCGGGAGCATGCTGCACGTGACAAAGCTTTAGAGCTTCTTTTAGAAAAATGGAACGGCAGCAGCGCGGAAATGTACTCTATCTTAAAGAGGGGAGAGAAGAGGAGAGAGGAGAAAGGCGAAATCAACGCTTCTCATCTTTTGAATATGGCGGAACGTCTGCTTGCGCAGTGTCTTTTTACGGAAAAGAGAAGAGAAACGGAAGAGGCATTTTCTTTGTACAGAAAATTCTCCGGAAATGAAACAACGCTGGTTAAGGCCTTTCTTACTGCGTATGCGAGCTCCATTTTCCTGTATCAGAAAAAAGAGAATGCGGAGTTTACGAAACTGCTTTATGAGGTAGTAAGAGGGGAGGGCTATAAGGAGAGGGTTCCGCTTATTTTACTTCTTGCTTTAAGCTATTCTTTTTCGAAGAGAGAGAGTTTGACGGAAGACGAAACGGAGCTTTTAAAAAGTATTTTACCCTTCCTTTTGGAGAAAAATTATATTTTTGCCTACACCGTGCATTTGGCGAAGTTTGTTCCGCTTCCCAAGGAAATCCTTGAAAAAACGGTAGTGGAATACCACGGGAAGGCGGAGGAAAGACCGTACTTTTCCGTACGAATGCAAGGAGAAAAGGATTTTCACAGAGAAGAATTGCAGCACAGTTATCACGGCATTTATACGGCATCTTTCCTGCTCTTCCCTGGGGAGAGCATGGAGTATCGTTTCACTTTAGGGAAAGAGGAAAAGCTTCTTTATGAGTCCGTGCTTAGAAAGGACGGCAGTTTGGAGACGGAGGGAGAGGATTCCTACACCGCTCTTTGCAGGATGTCCAAACTTCTTATGGACAAAGATATAGAGAAGCTCCGTCCGCTGATGGAGGATTACGAGGAAAAAGAGCTGGCTCTCAGTCGAGTATTGGAGGATTAGGCCGCTTGGCCTTGGGAAAGAGGTAGGATTGAAGATAATTGGAATTGCATTAACGGATGAATATACGGATATTTCCTTGCAAAAAGAGGAATTTACTTACCGTTTTCCCACACTTCTCGGTCGGGAGAGAAGGGAAAAACGTTTTTATATCGGAGAGGAAGCCTATAAGAAAAATCTGGACGGCGGGGTGATTCTGGTGGACAGGTTACTCTCTCTTTTCAAGAAGAAGGGGACGGCTACTTTAGCGGAAGAATGTTACTCTTCTGAAGAGCTTCTGGGGATTTTTCTGGAAAATCTGCTTATGGAAGGCATGAAGAGGGTGGAAGGAAGAGAAATATCGGATAGTGAAGGAAGAGATACGGACGAGGGTAGAGGGAAAGAAAGCGGAAAGGATACGCTCGTTCTTACGGTAAGAGATGCGGAACCGGAGTTTATGCACTCCCTTTATATGCTCTTAAAAGAACGGTTTTCTTCCCGATATGAGATTAAGCTCATCAGTCATGCGGAGAGCTTCGCCCATTACATTTTAAGGCAGGATAAGAAGTTTTATCATCGACTGGTGGGAATGCTCGAGTTTTCTTCTCAGGTTCTTTATTACTATGAAATGCAGGTTTCCAAAGGAAGCCGGAATTATGCCGTTTCCGCAGGGGAAGCTCAACCGGATGCCTTGTCCTCCGGGATTCTGGAGGATCCGAGGGGAAGAAAGATGACGGATCAGGTGCTTTCGAGTCTTACGGACCGTATTACGAAAGGAAAGGTATACAGTGCTTTCTTTCTGGCGGGAAAGGGCTTTGAAAATACGGAGATATTTCCGGAGTTTATGAAGAAGATTCTTCGGGGAAGACGAGTCTGTGTGGAATCTTTTCTTTTCGCAATCGGGGCAATGGAGTACGGAAAACTTCTTTCCCGGGGAGAGGAAGAAGAGTATCTGCTTCTTTGTGACACAAGACTGAAGCATGACTTAAGCATTCGAGTCATGCAGAAGGAGAGGGAATACCCGTTTTATCTTGCTAAGGCCGGAGATTCTTGGCTGAAGGAGGAAAAGGATATTCATCTTCTCATTGATAAAGAGGACTATATTGATTTTTTTGTAAAGGATTTAAGCGGAGCAAAGGGGAAGCAGTATAGGATGAGTCTGAAAACATTTCCGAAAAGAGACAGAAAATGTACGAAGCTTGCCCTGGGAGTGCAGTTTTCGGGAAATACCCAAGCAAAGCTTAAGCTTACGGATTTAGGCTTTGGCGATTTTTGGAAGGGGACGTTTACTTCCATCGAGGAGAGCATCCCGCTTGGAAAGGAGTAAGATGGCACTGATTTTATGCCGGGGGGAAGCAAAATTTCCTTTTTATTACGAGAGATTGGATACCTACCTTTACTCCTTGGAGGAGCTTGGCTATGCACTGGGAAATTTCCTTTGTCTTGTTCCGGAACATTTTGTGAGCAAGGAGCTTTGTGAATGGCTGATAGACGGTCTTTCCGAGAAGGAACTCGGAGAAAAGCTTCTGGATTTAAAGGCTATGGGGGAAAAGGAGGAGCGCTTACTCTTTCGCCTTATTCGGGAAACAGGATATTACACGGAAAAGGAAGCGGATGAGCTGTCCTTTGAGTGGAGAAGATTAAACGGTTTAAGTGATGCGGAGAAAAAAGAGAGAATGGGTGACTGTTTCTTTGCGCTGGGGAAATACGGAAAGGCGCTGGATGCGTATCAGGATGCCGTGCATTTTGAGGAAAATGGAAGAAGGATCCGTAAAATCGGAGAAAGCTATATTCATACCGGAGAGTTTCAGAGAGCGGCGGAGAGCTATAAGAAGCTCTATGAGAAAAATCACGATAAAATGGCGGCGAGGAAGTTATATTTTCTTTCCAAAATGTGCTTTCCGAAGGACAAATACCAAAGCTTTTTTCAGAATCTGGAGGAAGGACTTACGGAAGTCTGGGAAAAGGAATGGCAGGATAGCTTGGGTTTTGCAAAAAGAGCAGCTGCTATGCACAAAATAGAAGAGTCGTATAGAGAGGGAAGAGAGGCTTTTCTTTCCTTTGCACGAGAAAAAATCGAGAGTTGGAAAAATGAAATTCGGGGTAGAGCGTAGGATGAGGAGGAGAAACGAATGAAAGAACTGGCAAAACAGTATAATTCGGCAGAGGTAGAGGATAGAATTTATGAGATGTGGCTGAAAGGACACTATTTTTCCGCGAAGGTAAATCGGGCAAAGAAACCTTTTACCATCATGATGCCGCCTCCCAATGTAACGGGGCAACTGCACATGGGACACGCTTTAGATAATACTTTGCAGGATACCCTGATTCGGTTTAAGAGGATGCAGGGCTTTGAGGCGCTCTGGCAGCCCGGAACGGACCATGCAGCCATTTCCACGGAAGTCAAAGTAATCAATATGCTGAAAGAACAAGGCATAGATAAGCATGATCTCGGAAGAGAAGGCTTTTTGCAAGAGGCGTGGAAGTGGAAGGAAAAGTATGAGAAGCGAATCGTGGATCAGCTTCATAAGATCGGGACCTCCGCAGACTGGGACAGAATCCGTTTTACCATGGATGAAGGCTGTTCTCATGCTGTTTTACAAAGCTTTATTCATCTTTATGAAAAGGGATATATTTACAAAGGCGCTAAAATTATTAACTGGTGTCCGGTTTGTCAGACCTCTATTTCCGATGCGGAGGTGATTCATGAAGAAAAGGAGGGATTTTTCTGGCATATCCTTTATCCTATCGTAGGGGAAGAGGGCAAGTTTGTGGAAATTGCCACAACCCGCCCGGAAACGCTTCTTGGCGATATGGCGGTTGCCGTAAATCCCGATGACGAGCGCTATAAGGATTTGGTAGGAAAAGAACTTAAGCTTCCGTTAACGGATAGAACCATTCCCGTCATTAGCGATGAATATGTAGATAAAGATTTCGGAACCGGTTGCGTAAAGATTACCCCGGCGCATGATCCGAACGATGCTCTGGTGGGAGAACGCCATCATCTCAAAGTGATGAATATCTTTACGGATGATGCAAAGATTGATTTACCGGGATCGAAATATCACGGCATGGATCGCTATGAGGCAAGAAAAGCCATGGTGTCGGATCTCGAGGCACTCGGGCTGTTAAAGAAGGTGGTACCGCATACGCATAACGTAGGAATCCATGACCGCTGTGAGACTACCGTTGAACCCATGGTGAAACCGCAGTGGTTTGTGAAGATGGGAGAGATGGCGAAGCCTGCCATTGAAGCCTTAAAGAGCGGAGAATTACAGTTTATTCCGGAAAATTACGGAAAAACTTACCTTCATTGGTTGGAAAATATCAAAGACTGGTGTATTTCCAGACAGATTTGGTGGGGACACCGTATCCCTGCCTACTATTGTGATGCTTGCGGGGAAGTGGTAGTCAGTGAGAAGATGCCGGAAACCTGTCCGAACTGCGGCGGAAAGCATTTTACGCAGGATGAGGATACCTTGGATACCTGGTTCTCCAGTGCGCTCTGGCCCTTTGAGACGCTCGGCTGGCCGGAGAATACGGAAGATTATCAGTATTTTTATCCGACCGATGTTCTGGTTACCGGCTATGATATTATCTTCTTCTGGGTAGTAAGGATGGTCTTCTCCGGTATCGAGCAGACCGGAAAGGTTCCCTTTAAGAAGGTTTTGATTCATGGTCTCGTGCGGGATGACCAGGGAAGAAAGATGAGCAAGTCCCTCGGAAACGGTATCGATCCTTTGGAGATTATTGCGGAATACGGTGCGGATGCTCTTCGTATGACACTGCTTACCGGGAATGCACCCGGAAACGACATGCGATTCTACCATAGCAGAGTGGAAGCAAGTCGAAACTTTATGAATAAGGTTTGGAATGCTTCCCGTTTCCTTTTCATGAACTGTAATGAAGAGGAATGTAAGGCGTTGTCGAATCTGTCTTCTCTTAAGAACCCGACGCTTTCCGAGCTCCTCGAGAAAGTTCCGGAGAATCTCGAGATGGCGGATAAGTGGATTCTTTCCAAGTTAAACGACGTCGTAGCGGATGTGACGAGAAATATGGAGTCCTTTGACCTCGGTATCGCCCTAGATAAAACACAGAGCTTTATCTGGGAGGAGTTTTGCGACTGGTATATTGAGATGGTGAAGCCCCGTCTCTATCATGAGGGAGGAGAAAGCAAGCATCTCGCTTTATGGACTTTATTGAAAGTTCTTAAGACTTCCTTAAGCCTGCTTCATCCGTTCTGTCCCTTCATTACGGAAGAAATCTATGACACGGAGAAGTCACTGTTTAAGGAAGAGGAAAAGCCGCTTATGCTTTCCGACTTTCCGAAATACACGGAAACACTGGATTTTACTGCCGAAGAGAAAGAAATTGAAGAGATTAAGGAGGCGGTTCGTGCAATACGAAACATTCGTACGGAAATGAATGTGGCACCCTCTAAAAAAGCCAGAGTTTACCTTGTTTCCGAGGAAGAATCGTTAAGAAAATCGTTCCAACATAGTAAGGTTTTCTTTGCTACCCTTGCCTTTGCTTCCGATGTTATAATACAGGAGAATCGGGACGGAATTCCGGAGAATGCCGTATCCGTTCTCATTCCGAAGGCAAATCTCTTTATTCCCTTCAGTGAACTTGTGGATATTGAAAAAGAGAGGGAGAGGCTGGAAAAGGAAGAGGCGCGTCTTCTGAATGAAATAAAACGTGCAGAAGGAATGTTGAAAAATGAGCGTTTTCTTGCCAAAGCTCCTAAAGAAAAGGTGGAGGAAGAGGAAGAAAAAGCAAAGAAATACAGAGACATGTTAGAACAAGTTAAAGAGAGAAAGTCCACACTTTCTTAGTATTTCAACCTTCCTTCACAAGACGGGAGGTTTCATGAAGAAATTCATACAGTTATGTTTATTCTCTCTTGCCCTTTTCTTTTGTTTTTCTACTGCTAGCTTGGCGGGAGAGAGAGAGGCAAATGAGCAGGAAATCACAGCGGTAAAGGCGGGGCAGAGCTCGGCATACAGCTGGGAAAACGGCGGAAAAAGCTGGAAGCTTTTGTATTTGGATACCAAGGCTAAGGCTTGGAAGTACGCCAAGGATCGGTGGGTGCAGATCGGAAGCCATTTTTACTTCTTTGACACAGAAGGAAATGCGATGGAGGGCTGGTTTCAGCTTGACGGGAAGTGGTACTTCGCCGAGTATGACAATAAGAAAAGAAGCAATGAAAATGCCGGGATAGTTCTTATGGGCTGGGCTTCCATTCCGAATGAGAAGGGCGTTTACCATAGCTTTTACTTTACGAAAGACGAAAATGGACGTCCGAGCGGAATGCTGCAAGGTTCTCCCGGTCGTTACGATGCCTTTACGGTGGAGGGTAAGCAGGTTTATATCGACGACTTGGGCTATGCGGACAGGCGCTCCGTTTCCGATACGGTTCCCAAGTTTTCGGCAAAGAGGGAGTAGAATGACCGTAAGAGTTTGTTCGGTTGGCAAAATCAAAGAAAAGTTTTATAGAGAGGCACTTTCCGAGTATGGAAAGCGCCTCTTTAAGTATTGTAAGTTGGAAATGATGGAAGTTATAGACGAGAAAACAAAGGAGGGGGCGAATAGCGCCGAGGAAGAAGCCGTTTTGGAAAAGGAAGGGAAAAGGCTTCTGGAAAAGATACCGGAGCGCTCTTTTGTGATTGTGCTTGCCATAAAAGGAAAGGAATGGGATTCCCTAGAGATGGCAAAGAATCTGGAGAAACTCTTTGTGGAAGGGAAAAGTGATATTACTTTTGTGATAGGAGGATCTCTCGGACTTCATGACACGGTATATAAAAGGGCTGATCTTTTGTTAAGCTTTTCCAAACTGACATTTCCGCATCAGCTCATGAGAGTTCTATTGTTGGAGCAAATATACAGATGTTTTCGTATTAATTCCGGAGAACCCTATCACAAATAACGGAAAAATAGACGAATAAAAGCATTTTTTATAAAAGCATTTTATCTAAGCTTGACAAAGATTTTATTTTATTGGGATTATGCTGGAATTTCCTCCTTTAAAATGCTAGAATTTTTAAGAGAAAGTTGTCCGTGATAAGCTGCTGCCAAATTTTTTTAAATTATGGTATAGAGGCTTTTCGGAGTGTGCGTTTTGATAAGATTAAAAAGAAAAGGAGGGTAAAATGTTTCAGTCAGGCACTTATGTGGTTTATGGCTGTAAGGGGGTTCATAAGATTTTGGGAACAACACATCTGAATCTGGAAGGCGTTCCGAAAGATCGGGAATACTATGTTATGCAGGCGGTTAAGAAGCCGGATGGCGCAGTCTATGCTCCGGTGGAAGCAGGAAAAACGAATATGCGTTCAGTGATGACGAAGGAGCAGGCGGAAAGTTTTCTTCATGCTGCGGATGGTATTCATGCTTTGTCCTGTAAAACGCCGAAGCAAAGAGAAGAAAACTGCAGAGAGGGAATCAAAAGCTGCTCTCCGGATGCACTTTTGCAGGTAATTAAAACCGTTATGGAGAGAAGGGAAGAAAGGGCCAGGCAAGGCAAGAAGCTTACCCTTTTGGATTTACACTTTATAGAGCAGGCAGAGGATATTCTTTACGAAGAGTTGGCCATTTCGCTCAGTATTTCACGAGTAGAGGTGGAAGAGAAGATTAAAGCGTACGCATCATAAGAATGGGGGAATCAGGACTTTATAAGCGATAACCGTTATAGTAAAGATAGGCGACCATGCGGGAGAATCCGGCTTGGTCGTTTTCTTGTTCTTCCACTTTCTTTTCTTAGGACTTCTTTTATTCCGGGAGCTTCTTCCGTTCTGCTTTTTTGTTCCGCCGACTTCCCGTTTCTTTTCATTCTGCCGTTGTCAGGAAGAACAGTTTTTCGTATACTGTTCTGGTGTTTTATCGGGAAAGGAGCAGCTTTTATGGTTCATAAAAATATCGCCGAAGGAATACGCTATAGTGTAGTCGGCGTTTTAACAACGGCGGTGAACTATATTTTTTACGGGGGATTTGATTTTCTTTTTGAAAAAATGGGAATTCCTTCCGTACTTTCCTATAAGTTAGCTTATGGGATAGCCTTTCTTGCAGCGGTTCTTTTTGCTTTTTTCAGCAATAAATATATGGTTTTTCGAAAGAAGGAGGGAAAGCTCTTCAAAGAAATTCTGTCTTTTTTTGCTCTTCGTATATCATCCGGGCTTGCGAGCTTTTTCCTCCTGGTACTTTTGGTGGATGTCCTTAGACTTACCCATACGGCAGGGTGGATTTTGAGCTCAGTCATCAATCTTTTGGTAAATTATATCGGAAGTAAATTTTTTATATTTCAATAATGAGTTTTCATTAGTTTGCCATTTTTGGATATTCCGGTTTCTAGTTGTGATTCACAGGGGGAAAAGATGAAAAAAAATCTGCTAAAAAAAGAAGACGGCTTTGCCTTCCTTTTACAGCTTATTACCATGCTTTTGATTTTTATTTTGAAGGGGATTTATCCGTTTGGACAGCAGAGCTTTCTAAGAACGGACCTCTATCATCAGTACGCTCCTTTTTTACGGGAGTTTCAGGCGAAGCTGCAGAGTTTTTCCCCCATGAGTTATAGTTTTCATCTGGGATTGGGTGTTAATTTCACCGCACTTTATGCCTATTATTTGGCCAGCCCGCTCAATTTTTTTATATTCTTTTTTCCGAAAGGATTGGTGGTCGAATTTGTCAGTTATTTGATTGTTTTCAAAATTGCGTTATGCGGATGTTCGGCATCGATTTATTTTAGAAGACATTTTCGAAGAGGGGGCTATTTTTCCGTAATTTTTGGAATTCTTTATGCCCTCTCCGGCTATATTGCCGCATATTCCTGGAATGTGATGTGGCTGGACTGCCTGTTTCTTTTTCCTTTCATTCTTCTGGGCTTGGAATACATGATGGAGAGGAGGGGGGCGCTTCTTTATACCGTGAGTCTCGCCCTGTCCATTCTTTGCAACTACTATATCAGCATCATGATTTGTCTCTTTTTGATTCTCTACTTTGTCAGTCTATTCTTTGACGGGAGAGAACGGTCCGGGAAAGAAATCGGAAGAAGGATAGGGGATTTTGTCCTTTACTCTTTTCTTTCCGGAATGATGGCGGCTGTTTTCCTTTTACCGGCTATCTTCACGCTTAGACTTACTGCGTCATCGGACCTTTCTTTTCCGAAGACGATTAGCCAGTATTTCGGCATTATCGATATGATGGCGAGACTTCTTCCTTTCGTGGAAACGGAACAGGGCTTAAAGCATTGGCCGAATATTTATGCCGGAAGTCTGAGCTTATTTATCCTGCCGCTTTATTTTATGAACCCGGCGATTGGCAGAAGAAAAAAAATAATTTACGGAAGCTTTATGCTCATTTTCTTTTTAAGCTTTTCCGTGAATGTATTGAATTTTATATGGCATGGACTGCATTATCCGAACAGTCTTCCGGCAAGACAAAGCTTCATTTTTATTTTCCTCTTACTTCTTATGGGGGCGGAATGGTTTTTAAAGCGAAAATATAATACGGAAAAGGAACTGTCCATCTCCCTTTTTTTAAGCTTTTTCTTTGTGATTCTTTGCCAGAAACTGATTAGTGATCAAGCCTTTCACTGGTCCGTGTTTTATCTTGCTTTGGCTTTCCTTTTTCTTTACTATCTTATCTTTTCTCTGGAGAAGAAAGGATTTTCGCTTCGAATCACCAATCTCCTGCTTCTCGGGCTTTGCTTTTTCGAACTGACAGCCAACATGGCGGTGACTTCGGTGATCACCACAAGCCGTTCTGCCTATCTGGAAGGCGGAAAGGAGACGGAAAAGATTTTAAGGGAAATAAAAAAGGAGGATTCGGGATTTTATCGTCTTATACGAGAGGACAGTAAGACGAAGGATGACGGTGCTCTTTTGCAGTATCCTTCCGCATCTATCTTTTCTTCCACGGCTTACGGAAATATCACAAAATGCTTTACCAAGCTCGGTATGGAGGCTTCTACCAACGCATACTCCGTGCAGGGGGCTACACCGCTTACGAAGATGCTCCTTGGTATAAAATATGAGATTCTAAAGGGAGAGCCCAAATACACGAAGGAAGTAGGACTTTCCTATCGACTTTCGGAAGGGGAATATCTTCTCTATAAAAATGAATATGTGCTTCCTGTCGGCTTTCTTCTTACGGAAGATGCGCTTTCGGACTTTGACCTTAATGCGGGGAATCCGGCTTTGGTGCAGAATTCCATAGCTTCGGCACTGGGAGCGGATGCGGTATTACATCCGATTCTCGGGAAAACGGAGTCTACATCCTACCGTTTTAGCGTGGATGAGCCCGGGGATATCTATGTCTACGTGAACAATAGCAAGGTGAAGGATGTTAAGGCGATTCTTCCGAAGAAAGAACTGCATTTTGAAAATGTCAATAGAGGCTATTTCCTTCATTTAGGATATTTGGAAGCGGGAGATGAGGTGGAGATGAAATCGGAGACCGATTCGGAAAGTATGGATGCCATCGCCTATACTTTTTCTTTTGAGGCTTTGAAGAAAATGGAAGAGCGTCTCTCAACGTCTTCTCTCAAGCTTACAAAATGGAAGGATGGGTATCTGAAAGGGAAGATTTCCGCCGATTCGGACGGTGTTTTATTTACCTCTATTCCCTATGACCCGGGTTGGAAGCTTAAGGTGGACGGAAAGAAAATGGAGACAAGAGAAGTTTTCGGCGGTTTTATGGGAGTTTCTTTACCTCGCGGAGAGCATGAAATCAGTCTGCGATTCGAAGCGGAAGGTGCCCGTTTTGCGTTGCTCGTCAGTGTTACGGCAGTACTTTTCTTTGTGCTTCTTTGTATTTTCAGGAAAAGAGAAGAGCAGGACAAAGAGAAGGATAGAGAAAGAGATAGGGATATAGAAAGAGATAGGGATAGAGGAGAAATAAACGGAAGAAGAGAAGATTGGAAGGGAAATAGGGACTTAATCGACAGGAATCTCCACGGAAGAAGCAGGAAGAGAGTAAGAGAATGAATCCGGATAGGTATAGGGAAAGGATAGACAAACAGAGGAAGAGAAGGGGAGGAATAAGTATAGCCAAGAAGAGGCAGAGATGGGTAGGAATAAGTATAGTCAATCAGAGTCGGAAAGAGCAATAAAGAGTAAAAGACGCGAAGTAAAGGAGATGGAAATAAAGGGGATGGAAGTAAAGGAGATGGAAATAAAGAAAAAGTTAGGAGAAGGCAGTGCTTTAGGGGAAGAAAAGATAGGAGAGTATCTGGAGGCTTTATCCGCTAAATCTCCGGTACCGTCAGGCGGAGGGGCGACGGCTCTTGCCGCCTCTCTGGCCTTTTCTCTTGCCCTTATGGTGGGGAATCTGACACTGGGAAAGAAAAAATATGCACATTATGAAGAAAGACTGAAGATTCGCATGCAGGAATGGGAAGAGGGGAGAACAGTAGCTCTTCGCCTTGCCAAAGCGGATGAAGAGGCTTTTATGCCGCTTGCAAAAGTGTATGCTCTTCCCAAGGAGACGGAGGAGGAAAAAAAGATTTACAGAGAGAAAATGGAGGAATGTTTAGACCGGGCTTCTTTAGTGCCTCTTACACTTCTCGCGCTTTGTGCGGAAAATGCGGAGAGATTAGGGGAACTTGCTAAAGAGGGATCAAAGCTTCTTCTGTCCGATGTCGGAATAGCCGCCTCTCTTTTACTCAGTGCCATGCGCAGCTCTGCCTTGAATGTAAGAATTAATACAAAGCTCATGCAAAATGAGGAAAGAAAAAAGGAAAGAGAAGAGGCGGTAGCGGAAGCCCTAAAACAAGGCGAGTTATTGGAGAAAACAGTTCGAGAGGTCGAAAAAAGAATTTAGTTTTACTCTTAACGAGTGGCGCAGGCGAGGTCTAAGATATCTTGTTTCCTGAAAAATGAGATGAGAAAATGAAATAAAACAAGAAAATGATAATCATAGGAATGATAGATAAAAAACAAGATAAAACAAGAAAATGAGAGAATATAAGATTAGGGGAAGATAGAATATGGAAGAACTAAGAGGAAAAGAAATAGTGGAAGCTATACGCTCGGACTGCCTTGGCTTTGTGCAGAAAGAGGCTTGCCTTCCTACACTTGCGGTTTTAAGAGTGGGAGAAAAGGAAGCGGACATGTCCTATGAGCGTTCGATTAAGAAGCGTTTTCAGGACTTCGGGCTGGAGGTAAAGGATTATCATCTGGAAGAGAACTGCAGTAATCAGGAGTTTCAGGAGGTTTTTCGCTTTTTAAATGAGGATCCGGAGATTGACAGCATCCTGGTATTCCGTCCGCTTCCCTCGCAGATTGATGAGGAGGAAATGCTCAGAAAAATGAAGAAAGAGAAGGATGTAGACGGCATTACGAGAGAGAACCTTGCCGGCCTTCTTTTACAGGATCCGGATGCCTTCGCGCCTTGCACGGCGGAAGCGGTGATGGAACTCTGTAAATACTATAAGATTCCGCTTTCCGGAAAGGAAGTTTGTATTATCGGTCGTTCTCTTGTGGTGGGGAAGCCTCTTTCCGTTCTCATGTTAAATGCCGATGCTACGGTAACCGTTTGTCATTCCAAGACGGAAAACAGCAAGGAAGTGGCGAAGCGGGCTGATGTGTTGGTTACGGCAATAGGAAAGGCCAAGGCAATCGGTTCTTCCTATTGTAAGGAAGGGGCGACGGTGATTGATGTGGGGATTAACGTAGATAAAGACGGAAATCTTTGCGGAGATGTGGACTATGACACGGTGAAAGAGGTAGCGGAAAAGCTCAGCCCCGTTCCGGGAGGCTTAGGCGCAGTGACGACTGCGGTACTTGCCAAGCACGTAGTGAAGGCGTACAAGTTACTGCACTAAATTTAATGCAAAGCCCGGGGAATAGTGTCTTTCCCCGGGCTTCATAGTATACTTTTATAGACATAGTTGAGAGTTCATTTTGGGAGGTAAAAAGATGGGTGTTTCCACTTTTAAGGGTGGTGTCCACCCCTATGATGGAAAAGAATTGGCAATGGATAAGGCCATTGTCGATTTGCGTCCTGAGGGGCTTATGGTCTACCCCCTGTCGCAGCATATCGGTGCTCCTGCGAAAGCCCTTGTGGGGAAGGGAGACAGAGTGCTGATGGGACAGAAAATTGCGGAAGCGGCAGGATTTATTTCCGCTCCGGTCATTTCCTCTGTTTCCGGCACGGTAAAGAGCATAGAAAAGAGACTGACGGTGGGCGGCAGTATGGTAGAGTCTATCGTGGTAGAGAATGATCAGGAATACGAGACAATCCCCGGCTTTGGCGAGAAGCGGGATTATACCAAGCTTTCCAAAGAAGAAATCGTGCAGATTGTAAAGGATGCCGGAATCGTAGGCTTAGGCGGAGCGGGATTTCCCACCTCCGTAAAGCTTTGCCCGAAGAATCCGGAGAAGATTGATTTCTTTCTGGCCAATGCCGTGGAATGTGAGCCATATCTTACGTCGGACTATCGGGATATGCTGGAAATGCCGGAAAAGCTTATCGGCGGTTTAAAGATTGTACTTTCCCTCTTTCCGAATGCTAAAGGGAAGATTTGTATAGAAGACAATAAGCCTGAAGCCATCCGGATTTTGACAGAACTTACGAAAAACGAAGAAAGAATAGAAGTGATTTCCTTAAGAACGCGCTATCCGCAAGGAGGAGAGCGGCAGTTAATTTATGCCGTTACCGGGAGAAAAATCAACTTTTCCATCCTGCCTGCCGATGCAGGGGTGCTTGTCAACAATACGGATACACTGATTGCTATTTTTGAGGCGGTTTGCGAATCAAAGCCTCTCGTAAGAAGAATTCTTACGGTTACGGGAGACGCGGTAGTACGTCCCGGGAACTTCCGTGTTCCGCTGGGAACCAATTACCAACAGTTAATTGATGCCGCGGGAGGATTCACGGAAGATCCGGAAAAGGTGATTTCCGGCGGCCCTATGATGGGAATGTCCTTATTTACCTTGGATGTACCGGTCACGAAAAACTCCAGCTCTATTTTGGCGTTTAAGGAGGATCAGGTTTCTAAAGAACCTGTTACGCCCTGCATTAACTGTGGACGATGTGCGGCGGCTTGTCCTACAAATCTTATGCCGGTTATGATGATGAAAGCGGTTTTACAGAAGGATATTGACCGCTTTAAAGCTTTATACGGAACGGAATGCATCGAGTGCGGATGCTGTGCCTATGTTTGTCCTGCAAAGCGTCCTCTCACGCAGGGCTTTAAAGAAATGAAGAGAAGAATTAAAGCGGAACTGGCAAGAAAGGCGGAAGCCGAGAGGAAAGCGGAAGCGGATAGGAAAGCGAAAGTCGAACAGAAAGCGGAAGCGGAAAAGAAGGGGGGAGAGTAAACCATGAAACTATTACAAATTTCATCCAGTCCCCATATCAGAGAGGATGTGAGCTCTTCGTCTATCATGCGGGATGTGGTGATTGCCATGCTTCCCACGGCGATTTACGGCAGTCTGCAATGGGGCTTCCATGCTTTCTTTGTTGTGGTACTCACAACGCTGGCAGCCGTTTTGACGGAACTTGTGTATCAGAAAGCAATGAAGCTTCCCGTAACGATAAACGATTGGTCTGCCGCAGTAACGGGGATGATTCTTGCTTTGAACTGCCCGCCGAACATTCCGTTTTGGATTCCGATTGTCGGATCCGTTTTTGCCATTATTGTGGTGAAGCAGCTTTACGGAGGACTGGGGGCAAACTTTATGAACCCTGCTCTTGCGGCACGTTGTTTTCTTCTCATTTCCTTTGCAGGGAAGATGACGACCTTCACATCAGTTGGGAGTGATGCGATTTCTACCGCAACACCGCTTGCGATTTTAAAGGCAAGTCCTACGGCTACACCGGATTTAATGAATATGTTTCTCGGGAGAATTCCGGGAACGATTGGAGAAGTTTCGAAGATTTGTCTCCTTATCGGTGCGCTTTATCTGATTATTCGAAAGGTGATTTCTCCGAAGATGCCTCTCCTTTATATTGGAACAGTTGCCCTTTTTACCTTACTTTTCGGAAAGGGAGGAGCAAGTCCCGAGTATCTTTTTTCGGAAATTCTCGGCGGAGGTCTGATCTTCGGTGCCTTTTTTATGCTGACGGATTATGTAACTTCTCCGATTACGCCCATGGGACAGGTGATTTTCGCTATTCTTGCCGGTCTTTTAACCGGGCTTTTCCGTCTGTACGGCGGATCGGCCGAGGGAGTATCCTACGCGATTATTCTTTCCAACATTGTAGTCCCGATTATCAATAATAAGACAATCCCGAAGGCTTTTGGAAGGGAGGGTAAATAAGATGAAGAAAGATTCCTTTATCAAAGATGCACTGGTTTTAACGGCAATTACTCTCATTTCCGGCTTACTTCTCGGCGCAGTGTATGCCGCAACAAAGGATACCATCGCGGAAGCAATTAGAGAGAAGACCAATGCGGCATACAAGGTGGTACTCGATGCGCATGATTATGATGCGGACAGCTTGAAAGAAAAACTGGAAAAGGCGACAGCGGACGGGAAGCTGGCTTCGGATAACGGTAACGCGAGCCTTTCCGAGGCAATCCTTGCCAAGGATGAGTCGGGAAATACGGTGGGGTATGTGCTGAAAGGACAGGCTGCCGGCTACGGCGGAGCCGTTGTGGTGGTAGTCGGTGTAAGCAGTGATTTGAAAGTGACGGGGATTTCTTTCCCGGAAACTCTCCCGGAGACTGCCGGTCTCGGACAAAAGGCGACTCTTCCGGAGTTCTATGAGCAGTTCAAAGGAAAAGGGACGAAACTTTCCGTAAAGAAGGGCGGCGGAGCAGGAGAAAATGAAATCGATGCCATCTCCGGTGCAACCATTACCAGTACCGCTGTAACCAATGTAGTCAATGCCGCCACGGAATTTGTGGAAGACTATGCGGAAAAGTAGGGAGGGGGAGTATGAATAAATATTTAGAAAGAATTGTAAACGGAATATTCAAAGAGAACCCGACCTTTATCATTATGCTGGGAATGTGTCCGACTTTGGCGACGACAACCAGCGCAATGAACGGTCTCGGAATGGGACTTTCTACACTTGCGGTTCTGATGTTTTCAAACCTTGTGATTTCCGCCTTAAGAAAGGTAATTCCGGAGAGAATGAGATTACCCGGCGAAATCGTAGTAGTGGCTTCCCTCGTAACCATCGTGCAGCTCCTTATTCAGGCCTATGTGCCTTCCATATATGAGGCGCTGGGAATCTATATTCCGCTTATCGTGGTAAACTGTATTATTTTAGGAAGAGCGGAGTCCTATGCACTCTTTAACGGACCGCTGCTTTCCTTCTGTGACGGACTTGGGATGGGACTCGGCTTCACCTTTGCTTTAGTGATTATCGGTGCCGTGCGTGAACTTATCGGTTCCGGCAGTATTTTCAATTTCCAAATCATTCCGGAAGCGTATCATATCAGTATCTTTGTTCTGGCGCCGGGAGCGTTCCTCGTTTTAGCGATGCTGACCGCCATTCAAAACAAACTTCGTCTTCCTTCCGCTACAAACGGAGATGCTGTACAGAGTGAATTTGTATGCAGCGGAAACTGCATGGGCTGTTTCTCGGATTGTAAGACGGAAGAAGTGAATCCTGTAGCTAAGGCTGCGGTAGCTAAATCTGCGGCACAGTCTGTAGAAAGTCCGGCAGGGAATGCGGTAGACGAAATTGGTAAAAAGGCTGATACGCAGAAAGCCGAGAAAAAGGAGAAGGAGGAGACAGTATGAAAGACTTACTCTTAATTGCCATTAAGTATTCCTTGGTGAGCAACGTAGTACTTTCCCAATTCCTAGGAATCTGTCCCTTCCTCGGTGTTTCCAAGAAGACGGAATCCTCAAAAGGTATGGGAGGAGCGGTCATTTTCGTTATCGTGATTGCTTCCGTGATTACTCATGGAATTTATGTGACTTTCCTCGCGGCTTCCGGTCCGCTTTGTCAGGCGTTAGGCTTAAAGGACGGTCTGGAGTATTTAAACACCATTGTATTTATCCTGGTGATTGCCGCTCTTGTGCAGTTTGTAGAGATGTTTTTAAAGAAGAATATTCCTTCTCTGTATGAGTCTTTAGGAGTATACCTTCCTCTGATTACTACGAACTGTGCCGTACTCGGTGTAGCCTTAAACAATGTGTCCTACGGCTATAATTTGGCGGAAAGCTTTGTCTATGGACTGGGAATTTCGGTGGGATTTGCTTTGGCGCTTCTTCTTATGGCAGGAATTCGGGAAAATATTATTGCGGGAAATGATCGGATTCCTCATTCTTTCCAAGGGTCTCCCATTGTTCTCATTACTGCCTGCCTTATGGCGATTGCTTTCTTCGGCTTCGGCGGATTGATTTAAGGAGGGATTATGAGTTTAATGACTACTCTGATTCTGGTTGCCGCAGGACTCGTGGGAGCAACCGGATTGATTTTGGGCTTGTTTTTAGGTGTTGCCTCGGAAAAATTTAAAGTGAAAGTGGATGAGAGAGAGGCGGAGGTTCGTGCTGCTCTCCCGGGAAGTAACTGCGGTGCTTGCGGATTTCCGGGTTGTGACGGTTGTGCAAAGGCGATTGCTAAAGGAGAGGCTCCCGTGAACCAGTGCCCCGTAGGCGGGGCGCCCGTTGCGGAGAAGATTGCCGCAATTATGGGGACGGAATCCGTTTCCATGGATAATGTGAAAAAGGTCGCCCATGTGCATTGTCAGGGAGACTGTGACAAGGCAAAGCAGCAGGCGCATTACAGCGGAATTGCAGATTGCAATGATCTCGTGGTGGTTCCGGGCGGAACGGAGAAGGCTTGTCCTTATTCCTGCTGCGGCTACGGCTCCTGTGTAAAGGCTTGTGCCTTCGATGCCATTCATGTGATTAACGGGGTTGCGGTAGTGGATAAAGAGAAGTGTACAGCCTGCGGCGCCTGCATTAAGGCTTGTCCAAAAGCGCTTATTTCTTTTGTTCCTTATAAGAAGAAATACATCGTGGCATGTAAGAATCTATTAAAAGGAAAACAGGTAAAGGATGCCTGCACAATCGGCTGTATTGCCTGCGGAATCTGCGAGAAGAACTGTCCCTTTGATGCGATTCATGTATTAAATGACCTTGCAGTGATGGATGAGAAGTGTAAGGACTGTGGAATTTGCGCCCAGAAGTGTCCGACCTCCGCAATCACGGGAAAAAGAGTGAAGAAGGAGGAACCGGCTAAAGAGGCTGCGGCAAGCCCTG
>ERZ773196.601-NODE-601-length-22389-cov-3.483657_pt1 | contig 22389 bp, 18 predicted proteins | sample MGYA00581009_ERZ773196 | MGnify/ENA primary metagenome ERZ773196 (study PRJEB29015, sample SAMEA2738162) | human oral metagenome | biome: human oral; feature: human-associated habitat; material: saliva | place: China | collected 2243 ... | reverse complement strand
GATCAAAAAGCGGCCAGACTCAAAAATCTGACAGAGGATTTGGTCGAAGCCAGTAAGGCAAGTTCTGGGAATGTGAATTTAGAACTTCGCCCCATAAACTACAATGAGATTCTTTTGCAGACCTTGGGAGAATTTCAAGAAAAGTTGGATAAGCGTTCTTTACAGATGGTCTCCTCCTTTCCGGAGGAAGATGTGATGATTTTAGCGGACGGAAGGCAGTTGTTCCGTGTTTTGGAAAACTTATTCAACAATTGTGCCAAATATGCACTACTCGGAAGTCGTGTTTATCTCGCTTTGGAAAAAAGAGAGAAGGACGCTATTTTCACTATGAAAAATATTTCGGAAGCGCCCTTAAACATTTCTCCTAATGAACTTACCGAACGTTTTGTAAGAGGAGACGTGTCCAGAAGCACGGAAGGCTCCGGTCTGGGGCTCTCCATTGCCAAGAGCCTGACAAAGCTCATGTCCGGAAAAATGATTATCGAAATAGATGGAGACCTCTATAAGGTTTCTCTGATTTTCCCCTTGATGGAAAAAGAAAGAAAGGAATAAGGTATACTCAAGCAATGTTTAGTAAGAAGAGCTCTGTTTCACTGAAAAAAATCTGCAGTTTATCCCCCTGCGCTTTATTTCTTACGCTTTGTTTTCTCCTCAGCTTCCTACTCTCCTTCCCATCCTCTGCGGAAGGCTGGCCTACATGCCCGGAAAACATAGAATCGGAAGGTGCTGTTCTTATGGACGCCAACTCCGGCACCGTGCTTTATGCCAAAAATGAACATAATCACTATTTTCCCGCATCGATTACCAAGGTTTTAACCGCGATTATCGTGCTCGAACATGTCGATAATCTGGAAACAAAGATCAGCTTTTCCTCTGCCGCCACTAAAGACAATCTGGAAGCCAACTCCACCGTCATCGGTGCCGTTCCCGGAGATAAACTGAGTGTCAGAGACTGTCTTTACGGCCTCCTTCTCCACTCTGCAAATGACTGTGCCAATGCGCTTGCGGAATATGTAGCGGGATCCAATTCCGCATTTGCCGAGATGATGAACGAAAAAGCAAAAGAAATCGGCTGCACCGACTCTCATTTTACAAATCCTTCGGGGTTGAACAATACCGAACACTACTGTAGTGCCATGGATATGGCTAAGATCATGCAATATGCCATTAAAAATCCCGTTTTTCTGCAAATTGACGCCACGCAGGCCTATACCCACGCTCCCATTATAAAGTACCCCGATGCCGGCGCCAAAGAAAATACCATCTATGCTCACCATAAAATGATGAGAAAGAGCTACAGGGAATATTATGAAGGCGTTTTTGCCGGGAAAACCGGGTATACGATGTTGGCCGGAAATACTCTCTTAACTGCCTGTAAAAGAGGCGATACGACCTTGATTTGTGCTATTTTAAACGGGCACAATTCACAGTACCGGGATACGAAAAAACTCTTCGACTTCGGCTTTTCCCAATTTGTCTCCTATCCTGTAGAAAAAAATGACAGTCGTCTCCTTGCTTTGGAAAGCAATTTTAACGTGGACGACATTCCGCTAATCAAAACACTGCATTTTACCATAGGAAAAAGTGACCACGTTTGCCTTCCCAAAGAAGTTCCCTTTCAGGATGTAGCCTCTTCTTTAAGCTATGATTTGACAGAGAGCGAGAAAGCGGAGGGGAAAATAGCAAAGCTTCTTTACAGTTACAACAATATCCATGTGGGAACGGCTTACATTTATCTGGAGGATGAAGAGAAAGATAAGGAAAATAAGAATCTTCCGAAAACCAATCTAAAGAAGGAGGAAAGCATTCCGAAAAAAATCTCTATAGAGCTGAAAAAAGAGGAAAAAGGAAACGAAAACGCGGAGAGCACGGCAGAACGTCAAAAGAATGCTCCCATCATTTTTGACAAAAAAGCGGGAAAGATCATCATTCAAAAACCGATTGTACGACTCTTACAAATTCTTCTTCTACTCTCCATTCTTACCGTTCTCATCTTTATTCTGGTCTATTTATTCCAAAGAAGAGAAGAATTTCAACGTGCAAGAAGAAGAAAAAGAATGTTAAAACACACCAAAGACTTAAGCCGTGAGCAAAAAGCAAGAAGAGATTTACTTTTGGAAAAAAAGCGGAGAGAAAAAAAGTTCCGGCGTTAACGGAACGATTATAACGCTCTTCCATTTAATAATAGATTTATATTTTTTTAGATAAATGTTCTTGCCAATTCTCTTTAATCAGAGTATTATTTCGGTTCGTAGACTTAACAGAGGGCATCAGGAGAGTATAGCAGAAAAGCGAAGAAATTGTGATAAGTGCTTAGTAGTTAGTGGTAAGTGCTTAGTAGTAGGTACTTAATAATTAACAGTCAATAGTAGGTAGTAAGTTGTTCCAGTTAATAGGGTTTAGGAACAGTATGGAGGAAATATGGAAACAGTAAGAATTTTTATCCCCAGTCCGGATGCGGCAAATGATTTTGTAGATAAGACCAGCAGTTTGCCTTTTGACATGAACTTAGGCCGCGGAAATCGCATAGTGGATGCCAAATCTCTTTTAGGTGTTCTCTTTATCGGTGTCGGCAAAATATGTAATTTAGCCGCTCCCGGTGAGAAGCTGAAGCAGGTTCAAGATAAGTTAAGGGATTATCTGGTAAAAGACTAAGGATGCTATTCTGTTCGGCGTTCTATAGGGCGTGGAAATAAGAAGACCGCGCTGTCAAAGTAAAGTGAAAAGAGGCTGTAAAAAATCAAGATAATAAAGATTTTTTACAGCCTCTTTTTAAAAACTCTTGTTTACTTCTTCCAAATCAACTAAATACAGTTTTCCCGTCTTCGCCCACATTCTGCAATCAATATAGCCGTTTTTAGCAAATCTTCTGGTTTGTCCCGCATTATATCCTCGATAGTCCGTCTTTAAAATTCTTCTGATGAGCATCTTATCGGTAATTCCCGCTCTCCAGACCGGAATAGGAAGTATGCAGTCCGACTCTCCCGTATAAATGACAATAAGGGCTACCTGCTTTTCACTGCTTCTTGCATAAACCGCATAGTTCTGTCCCGCCTGCAAAAGCATAAGCGCTCCATTCCGTAGAGCAGGCATGTTTTTTCGATGGGACACGAGATAACGATGATAATCTAAAAGCTCCATATCTTCTTTTCCCCAAGGATAAGGACGTCGGCAATCCGGTTCCGTCCACCCTGAGACTCCTACCTCGTCTCCGTAAAAAAGAGCGGGAGCCCCGGGCCAGGTAAGGAGAATCATGGCTCCGAGACGAAAAAGTGCTGTATCCGCTCCAAATGCCGCATCATCTATCTCTTTCTTGATTCTTCCCACTCTTCTGTTCGTTCTCGTCAAAAAACGGGAATGGTCATGGTTGGAGAGTTGGTTCATTGCCGCGTCCACAGTGTTTTCCGGCATATTCGCCATCTTATACCGCATAGTGTTAAAAAACAAATTTCCATCGCCGAAGCATTCCGGCATAGCCCTGTCGGAGTGCTTCTCCATACCGGTCAAAAACCAACTTACCGGCTCCATAAAAGCATCATAATTCATGATACTGTCCCATTCCTTACCGCTGAGCCAAGGAGAAGGATTACCATAATGCTCCGCAAGAATGACCGCCTCCGGGTTCGCTTCCTTTACCGCCTTACGAAAGGCTTGCCAAAAATAGTGATTATATTCCTCGCTGTGCCCTAAATCCGCCGCCACATCCAGTCTCCAACCGTCACAGCGATAAGGCGGACTGACCCATTTTTTGGCAACGGAAAGAATCTCCTTCTCGAGAGAGAGCGCATCCTCATAGTTTAGCTTTGGAAGAGTATCATTTCCCCACCATTTTTCATAACTGTCGTTTTCAGGCCAATCCTTTCTCTCCTTTTTCAAAAAATGAAAATACTCCCGATAAGGACTTTCATAACTTTCATATGCTCCTAAGGGATAGGGATTTCCCTCTCCCGTCTTATAAAAGAAGGAAGCATTCATATAACGATGAAAGGAACCGCAGTGATTGAATACACCGTCAATAATTACCCTCATTCCTCTTTCGTGACAAGCAGCCACAAAATCTCTAAAAAGGGCATCACTGGCTTCCAGATTCTCCCGGTCGGTACTTCGAATGCTATACCTTGTCGCATTTCTGTTTTCCGAATCCCCCTCTTGCAAAAGCTCTCCGCCGTCCTTCACAATCACCCCCAAATGAGGATCGATATGATCATAGTCCTGCGTATCGTATTTATGATTGGAGGGAGAGACAAACAAGGGATTAAAATATAAAACCTCCACCCCCAAATACTCCAGGTAATCCAGCTTTTCCCAAACCCCTTCCAAGTCTCCGCCATAAAATCGATGCACATCAAAGGGTTCGATTTTTGTATTCCAATCCGAAACCGCTTCCACCGGTCTTCCGAGATAAATATATTCCCTATCCTCTACATTGTTTTTCCCGTTCGAGTTATAGAAGCGGTCCACAAAAATCTGGTACATCACGGCGCCCTTCACCCAGGAAGGAACAAAAAAGTCCGGAAAAATAGAAAACGCATACTGTCTTTCCAAATCTCCGCTTACCCCTAGTCGGTTATAAAAGAGCTTTTCCTCTCCTTTTTGAATTTGAAAATAATAATAAAGCGGATGATCCTTGATCTCTATTTCCGCTTCATAGTAATCAAAATAATGATCAGATCCGCTTGCAGCCATAAAAAAATGAGAATTCTCTTCCTGTAAAATAAGGGTAACGCTGTCTACATCTTCTTTTAGAGTACGGAAGCGTATTTTTACCTTGGAAAAAGAAGGGCTCTCTTCCGGTTCCCGGTAAAAGCCCCTCCCTATACTATACAAGGCATCCCTATTGATTCCCATTCTTCCTCCTACTCCTCCGTAAAACGAACTCCGCCGATATAAGGCAGACCCCTGTAGCGCTGCTGATAGTCTATGCCATATCCCACCACGAAAATATCCGGAATCCAAAATCCCTTATACTTTACCTCTACCTCGCACTCTCTTCTCTCCGGTTTGTCCAGTAAGGTGCAAATGGCAAGAGAAGCAGGCTTTCTTTCTCCTAAAAGCTTGGTTAAATGGCTCAAAGTTCTTCCCGTATCTACAATATCCTCTACAAGAAGTACATTTTTCCCCTCAATGGATTCATCTAGGTCCTTTACAATTCTGACAATACCCGAACTCTCCGTTCCGTCCCCATAACTGCTCACCGCCATGAAGTCCATCGTCAGATTCGGATTTTGAATGTGCTTAGCCAGCTCACACATAAACATGGCTGCCCCTTTCAATACACAAATCAGATGTAAAGGTTTATCTCTATAATCCTCATCTATTCTTTTCGCAAGCTCTTTGACTTTTTCTTCTATTTCTCTCTCGGAGTAGAGCACATCGATTCGTTCTTTCACTTTCTCACCTCCCTTATCATACGGTATGGCAACAAAATATCGGCTACCTTAACACCATATTCGTTATGAATAAAAACATGCAAAATCATCATTCTGCCTTAATGAAGTAAAGTTTCTTTTCTTTTATTAATCCCAAATATCCTCCGGGAAGCTCCGTCCTTTTTCCGTTTCCGGAAAAAATCAGACTGTCCAAGGCATAGAGATGCGCCTTGGATAGATTTATGATATTCCCCTCCAGAATACGAAGAGCCAATCGGTATATTTCTCTTCGAACTAAAGCATCTTCTTCTTTTAAAGACTTTAAGGAAAAGCTGATTTCAGCTTCCGCCTTTTTTCCATGGGCCTCTATAAACGCTTCCGCCTTTCGGAAAAAATATTCTTCTACTTCGGCCATCAACTCCGCTTCCCCGAAAAGATGCTCTACCGCACGACTGTTAACCAGCTCCATCAGAGGAATGATTTTCTTCCTGATAAAATTACGGGTATAGGAGAAATCCTCATTTGTACTGTCTTCGACATAAGAAAGAGATAATTCCGAAAGTCGCTCCTTAATTTCTTTTTTCCTAAGACAAAGTAAGGGTCGGATATACAATCCTTCCTCTTTTCTCATCGCGGAAAGGCCCGAAAATCCGCTTCCCCGAATAAGATGATGCACCACCGTCTCCGCCTGATCGTCCATGTGCTGGGCAAGTGCCAACTTGGTCACCCTTCCCCCTTCTCTCTCCCATTCCGTCCTTCGTTTCTCCAATGCAGAATAGCGAAGAATTCTGGCTCCTTCTTCAAGGCCTTTTCCCTCTTCTTTACTATACCGGGGGACATCCACCTTTACAAAAGAAAAGGGAACATTCCAATCCGCAGCTCTTTTTTTTGCGAATTCCAAGTCCCGCTCCGCTTCCTCTTCTCGAATCCCATGATGAATATGCATTGCTTCCAAAGAAAATGCAATATGTTTTTGTAATTCTATCAAAAAATATAATAGATAAAGAGAATCCGCTCCTCCGGAAAAAGCCAGAAGAACCTGATCTCCCGGAAGAATCAGATTATTCTTCTTACTATAAAAAAATACCTTGCTATCTGTTCCGCTTTGCATAATGCCTCAATTGAGTTGGAGCAAATTCCCAAGACTCGGGAATTGCCGTTCGCTTTCACTATTTCCATAATTTCTCATAAAAAAACGAAAGAAGACGAATCCTCTTTCGTTTCCAAGTACTTAGTTCTCCGGTTTAACAATAATCTCATCAGGCATTTGTAAACCGAAAATTTCTCTCGCCTCTTCCATAATGTATTCCTTGGTTTTACTGTAGACTCGCTCATCTTCCAGTTTTTTTTCTCTCTGTTTCTCTTTGTTTAATTCTTCTTCCAGATTTTCTTCCATGGCGAGATACTTATTGTTTTGCTGCTGCAAAGTGTTTCCCCTAACAAAAATGACTATAGCAAGGAGAGTTACCACAAAGCTTAAGAACAAAGGGGCAACTCCAAATCTGAAAAATCTTCTTTTTTTTCTTCCTTGCTTTTTCATAAATACTCAAATAGCTCTTCCGCTTCTTCCTTTCGTATCGGTTCTTTAACGGAAAGCACTCTGGCTTCCACCGGTTTTTCACCGAAACGAATACTGATTACATCGCCGACCTTCACCTCATACGATGCCTTCTGCAACTTTCCGTTAATAGATATTCGACCGGTATCGCACGCTTCATTAGCTATTGTCCGTCTTTTTATCAGTCGAGAAACTTTTAAAAACTTATCTAAGCGCATGGCTTAGTTCACACGATCCTTTAAAGCCTTACCGGCCTTAAATCTCGGTGCCTTGGAAGCGGCAATCTTCATAGCCTCTCCGGTTCTCGGATTATGGCCTTCTCTTGCAGCTCTCTCGGAAACATCAAATGTTCCGAAGCCAATCAGCTGAACCTTATCGCCCTTTTCAAGAGCAGATGCAATAGCCTCAAATACTGCCTCTACTGCCAAGCCTGCATCCTTCTTGGATAATTCAGCCTGCTTTGCTACAGCGGAAACCAACTCATTCTTGTTCATTTTTCATCCTCCATGATTGCCGTTCTTTGCGGCGTATTATGATTTATAACGAGTACTGCGAATATCCACACATGCTCGTTTTAACAAGCGCCAAGGACATGCCTTACGCATCTTGTTTACAGAGATACTGTTTCTACAGTACACTTCAGTGAAAAAGGAATGTAGTCCGAAAAGTATTCAACCTCCTAAACAGAGACAAACTCCCTTTTACGACTGCATTATAGCTTTCTACACTTATACTGTCAATGAACGAAGGCCTTTTTCCTTGTATTTCTCTTACTTTTCTTTAAGAAAGGGCCGCTTTTTTACTTCCAATCGAAAAAATGTCAATTTTTAGCTCATCCGGGATACTTTTGAAAACAAAATGCAGTTCCAAGTCGAAGTCATAGCCGGAGAGACTCACTGATTTCCATAGCCTTTTTCATGCTTTCTTCTACAGTCTCCGGAGTCCCGGAATATTTCTTTTTATAAAGAACTGCAGGCTTTTCTCCGTTCTGAAAACGTATTTCGCCATGTGACTCCCGGACAAGAACAGGAATTTTTGCGGTATCCAATTTCGCTTTCGGAGAAAACTGCATGAGAATCTCACCTTTTTTAATCTTACATTCCAAAACACCGATTTTACTGAGGGAAAGCTTCAGCATCGCCACGCGGAAAAGATTCTCCACCTTATCCGGTAAATCTCCGTAGCGGTCTATCAACTCGTCCTTTAAATCCAGTTCTTCTTCCTCACTTCCGATAGTGGAAATCTTCTGATACACCTCAAGCTTCTGCTCTTCATTCGGAATATAGTTTTCCGGAATATAGGCATCAAAATCCACATCCATCTGGCACTCTATGCTTTCTTCCTCCGTCTTTTCTCCCTTTTCGAGGAGAACTGCATGACGAAGAAGCTTGGTATAAAGCTCATACCCCACCGCTTCCATATGTCCGTGTTGCTCCGCCCCGAGAACATTTCCCGCTCCGCGAATCTCGAGGTCACGAAGTGCAATACGAATGCCTGAGCCGAGCTCCGTAAATTCCCGAATTGCCTTCAAGCGCTTTTCCGACTCCTCCGTGAGACTTTTCCCCTTCTTGTACAAGAGAAAGGCATAAGAAATCCGGTTGGAACGTCCTACACGCCCGCGAATCTGATAGAGCTGGGAAAGCCCCATCCTGTCTGCGTCCTGAATAATCAACGTGTTGGCGTTCGGAATATCGAGCCCGGTTTCGATAATGGTCGTGGAAACCAAAACATCTATTTCTCCGGAAATAAAGGAAAGCATGATTTTCTCGAGTTCCCGCTCTCCCATCTGCCCGTGAGCATAGGCGACTCGTGCATAGGGTACAAGCTTTTGCACACGCATTGCCGTGTCCGCTATGCTTTTCACTCTATTATGTACATAATACACCTGTCCGTTTCGTCTCAGTTCCCGCTCTATCGCTTCCCGGACGGAGGCTTCATTTTCCTCCATAACATAGGTTTGAATCGGAAGGCGGTCGAGAGGAGGCTCTTCCAAGACGGAAAGGTCACGAATTCCCACGAGAGACATGTGGAGTGTTCTCGGGATAGGCGTTGCCGAAAGCGTCAGCACATCCACATTTTCCTTCAAAGACTTAATCCGTTCCTTATCCGATACACCAAAGCGCTGCTCCTCATCTACGACAAGAAGTCCCAGGTTTTTAAAATGCACATCCTTCGAAAGAAGGCGGTGCGTGCCGATTGCAATATCCGCCCTGCCATGGGAAAGCTCTTCCAGACTCTTCTTCAGCTCCTTTCCGCTTTGAAAACGGGAGAGAAGACGAATCCCTACCGGAAAGCCCTTCATTCGTTCAACAAAATTGTTGTAAATCTGCTGGGCAAGTATCGTCGTTGGGCAAAGATACGCCACCTGTTTGGAATCCTGCACGGCCTTAAACGCTGCTCTAAGAGCAATCTCGGTCTTTCCGTAGCCCACATCTCCACAAACCAGACGATCCATGATTTTTTTACTTTCCATGTCTTCCTTGGTCGCTTCAATGGCTAAAATCTGGTCTCCGGTCTCCTCATAGGGGAAGGCCTCTTCAAATTCCTTCTGCCAGACCGTGTCCTCCGAAAAGGCATAGCCTTCCTCGTTCTGACGTTTCGCATAAAGACGCAGAAGTTCTTTCGCAATTTCCTTTACCGCCCCCTGCACCCTTGCCTTCGTCTTTTGCCATTCCGTGCCGTTTAAGCGATTCAGCTTCGGTATCTTTGCTTCTTTCCCCGCATACTTCTCAATGCCGTCCAGCTTTGTTACCGGCAAATACAGATTCCCCCCGTCTCCGTAGAGAATCTTGATAAAATCCTTACTCACGCCGTCTGTTGTGATGCGCTCTATCCCTTGATAAATACCGATGCCATGGCTTTCATGCACCACATAGTCTCCCTTTTCAATCTCCGTCAAAGAGCCGATGCGCACACCTTCCGCCTTCTTTTTCTTTTTTTTCTTCTTTAAGCTGAGACTTTGCCCGAAAAGTTCCGCTTCCGTAAGGATAAAGAGTTTTTCTTCCTCCATGGAACAGCCATGCCGAAGAAAGCCCGTACAAACCTGTATGCTTTTCTCCCCTTCTTTGGAAATGCTGAATGCATCGGGGCAGTAAGCGGAAATCCCTTCTTCCCGGAGCTTTTCCGCAAGACGCGAAGCACGAAGCGCGGATGGGGAATAGAGAAGAACTCTGTACTTCTCCTTGAAAAGACGCTTTATATCCTCCTGAAACAGACCGGGATGCTTTCCATAAGCCGGAATTTCTTTCGTCGTGAAACTTTTTTCTATCAATCTTCCACTATCGATTGCAGAGCTTAAAGAATCGAGTCCTGTCCCGAGTGTGGAAAAAGCCGCAAAGACTCTTTTCCCGATTTCTGTCAGAAGCGTTTCCGGAGAAAAGAGGTCGATTCGTTCCTCCTCGTCTCCTCCGGCTTGCCACTTTTCTTCCGATTTCCTTTTCAAAGCTGTGTCAGGAAGTCCCTTTGAATCTGTACTCACTCCTAAAATCGACTTTGCAGCTGTCCCGGTACCTGCTGCGAAGAAGTTCAGAAATTCCTCTTCTACCCGCTCCGCTTCTTCCAGAAGCCTCTGCGGTTCATCCAGAAAAATCACCGTCTCTTTCGGAAAATAATCCAAAAGAGAAAAAGCCTTAAGAGAAGAAGAAAAACCTCTTTCCCCTGCAGGATAGAGTTTTGCTTCCGTAATCTGCTCCAAGGAACGCTGGCTCTCCAGCGAAAAAGAACGAATGCTGTCCACCTCTTCCCCGAAAAACTCAATACGGACCGGGTCTTCCATTTGATTGGAGAAAACATCCACAATGCCGCCGCGAAGAGAATATTCCCCGCGCATCTCTATCTGCTCTACCCTCCGGTATCCCATCTCCGAGAGCTTTTCCTGTAAGTCGGAAAGCTCTATGCTCATCCCGACTTGCACGGTAAAGAGAGAACCCCGAAAAGCATTTTTCCCTTCCATTTTCTCCATCAAAGCCGGAAAGGTGGTCACAATCATCCCTCCCGAATCTTCCAGGAGATGACGAAGGCACTCGCCTCTTTCCCTAAGAATATAATGCCCTCTGGTATCTGCCTTATAGAAAAGATAATCCTTCGGAGGATAGAAATAGATATTCTCCGAAAAAGCCCTACAGTCCTGTAAAACTTCCTTTGCTCTCTCCTCATTTTTACAAAGATAAAGCGCCCAATTTTTCGCAAAAGGAAGCGAAAGCAGCGGCTTTAAGCTGTCTACAATTCCGGCATAAAAAAGCTGCTTTCCCGAGCCCAGACCTTCCCGCATGGACTGAAAAAGCAAAGTTTCCTCTATCGGATTCGTATATGTGGATTCTTCCTTGTTAACCTCATTATTGTTTAGCACTATGAACCTCTATATTTTTTTATTATAGAGGTTCATTGCCTTTTCAATCCCCTCCGTCACGATACAGATGCAGGCCTTCGCAGCCTCTGTATAGGCTTCCTCCATGCGCTTTTCATCTTCTTTTTCGAAACGTCCAAGGACATGAGCTGCCAAGTCTTCTCTTTCCTTTTTTTCTCCGACTCCCAGACGAATCCGCGGAAAATCTTCGGTACCGAGTCTTGCAATAATGCTTTTTAAGCCGTTATGTCCACCTGCAGAGCCTTTTTTCCGAATACGGATACTCCCCGGGGAAAGACTGATTTCATCAGAAATCACAAGGACCTGTTCCGCCGGAATCTTGTAGAAATTCGCCATCGGGGCAATGCTGTCTCCGGAGAGATTCATATAGGTAAGGGGTTTCAAGATCAGTACGTCTTCCGTTCCAATTCGCGTTTTCGTAAAAGCGCCGTGAAATTTCGTGCTTTCCAGCCCCTTCCCTCCCAAGGTATCCAATAGGGTATCGATTACCGCAAAACCGGCATTGTGCCTAGTGCCGTTATATTTTTTTTCCGGATTTCCAAGCCCCGCTATCAGCCACATTTTCCTTCCTTCTTTCTTTGTCTTTTTAAAACACTTCCCCTTTTCCTTCTCTCTCATAGAAGAAAGTCTACAGAATAGAAACTTTACAGGTTAAAGTTTCCTCGAATAAGCTTCCTCGAATAAGCTTCCCTTTACTCCAAGGAGACCCATTATAAAAGATTTTTTCCGGAAGGGCAATGCAGATTCTCCCTCTTTTCTTTCACAACCTCCTTTATTTTTCCCTTTCGCATCAAAGCCTTATCCAGTACGCGAAGGAGGCCGGGCAGAAGAAATATAACATAGAAAAGGGAACAAAGCGCACCTCTTCCTATCAACTTTCCAAGTTGTCCGATTGCCGGTACGGAAGAAATAAAGTAAATGACATAGCCCACTACGGTGAGAATAGAGCCGGAAACGAGGAGGGAGGAGAGGCTCTTCCGAATTGCTGCGGAAATCGCTTCTTTTCTTTCCTTCTTTTCCCGCTCCTCCTTAAAGTGGTCTAGGGTCAAAATGGCATAGTCCACCGTTGCGCCAAGCTGAATACTGGACACCACTACAAAGCCGATGAAAATCATTTGACTGCCTTCGAGATAAGAGAAGGACATATTGGTCATAATTGCCATTTCTATAGGAACCATGGCAACAAAAGCATAAAGTGCCGACTTAAAGGAGAGCATCACGACAAGGAAAATAATAATAAGCGAAATGATATTTACTCGGGCGTTATCGGCGCGAAGAATATTTTCCATATCCATCGTAGCCGTCGTATCTCCTACCAAATAGCTGTCCTCTCCCGTATAATCTTTTAAAATCTGCCGAACCGTATTCGCCGCCTTGTAGGAGGCTTCACTTTCTCCGGGAAGGTTTAAGGTGATGACCATGCGACTGTACCCGTCCTTTCGCACAAGATCAAGCGAGGACTTCGGCGTCATAAACTCCGGAACTCCCTCCGGAAGAGCCGCACTTAAGGATTGCACGGACTTCACAAAGGGAAGAGACTTGAGTGTTCCTCCCAGAGACGATTCCATATCGTTTCTTCCGGAAGGATAAATCGCAATGAGAAGATTTTCTTCCCCAAAAACAGAGTCTATCTCCTCCGCCATTTCGGAAATCTTCGTTTCCTCACCCATAACTACCGCAGAACTACTGAAGCGGAAGTGATTCATGCCTTGCATAATATTTAAGGGAAATGCCAATAGAACTGTCAAGAGCAAAATTGCAGGACTGATGTGGTAGGCAAGATTCGAAAGGCTCTTAAAGGAGGGAAGGAAGGATTTGTGCCTGGTCTTTTCTACAAAGTTCCACATCCTAAGAAGCAAAGCCGGCATGAAAAAGATAACCGTAAGCAGACTTAAAACCACTCCTTTTGCCAGCACAAGTCCCATGTCCATACCGATTCCGAACTGCATGGCGCACAGGGCAAGGAAACCGCCGACCGTCGTAAGGGAAGAAGCCAAAATGGTATTTAATGACTTCCCCACCGCAAAGCTTAAGGCTTTTTCCTTCTCCATTCCCTTGGAAAGACCAAGTTCAAAGGAGTGCAGGAGGAAAATGGCATAATCCATGGATACGGCAATCTGTAAAATTGCCGCCACATTGTTCGTAATAAAGGAAACTTTTCCGAGAAAGACGTTGGTCCCTCTATTTAGCCCTACCGCAACGAGGATAGTCAGTAGGAAGAGAATCGGTTCCCCATAGGAATTGGTCATTAGAAGGAGTATCAGGAAAATGAAGGTGATGCCGAGTCCGAGAATGAATCCCATCTGCCCGCTAACCTGTTCCTCTACGGTTTTACTTTGTACCGCAAGTCCGGCATAGACCGCCTTATCTCCCAGTAAATCCTCTATTTTCTGTACGGCTGCCTTTGTTTCCAAGTCACTATCCCCATTCACAAAGACGATATGAAAGAGGGCGTTTCCATCCTTATAGTCCAGGTCCTCCGTCTTTCCCTCCATATAGTTCGGGGAAAAGGCACCGTTTTCCCCGGTATGAAAGCTCACCCGGTCTACTCCGGAAATTTCTTCAATCTGATTTTTATAGTTTAGGGCCTCTCCCATTCTGACATTCTTAATCATCACACGCGCTGTGCCGGGATAGCCGAAGGTTTCTTCCATCTTGTGAATTCCCTGCTTAGTCAAAGACCAATCCGGAAGATATTTACTTAAGTCATAATTGATTTCCACAAAAAAGGAGAGAAACAAAGAAACGATGAGCATCAACAAAAATCCCAAACCGATTTTTTCTCTCTTTTTCACGATAAACTCTGCACATTTTTCACTAAAGGACATTTACTTTCCTCCTTTAAAGAGCTTTCCGAGTCCGGAAAACATTTTTGCAAATACCGCCGCTATTTTTTCCCAAACACCGGGTTCCACATCCGATTCCTCCGTTTTTTCCTTGGATTTATCCACTTTTATTTCTTCCGTACGAAGCGTTACGGCAACATCGACAATATTCTCATTTTCCCCGGAAACCAGAGACTCCGGCGTTCTGTCCGGGTCCATCTCAAAAAGATTTGTCTTTTCTCCCGTATTTTCTTCCCACTTACTCTCCACGAGATCCTCCATCGTGTCCTTTGCTGTCTGCATGCTCTTTGTGGAGCCGAGTGCCGCTTCCCCTTGTCGCACTGCAGAACTTGCAGAATCGAGGTTCCTTTCCAGATTTTTATAGACTTCCTCTCTCTTTCCTCTTAAATATGAGTCTTGACTGCGAAGCCCTCCTGTAAGGTCCTGCATCGCAATTTGGCTGTTTTCCAGCAAAACATTGGCATTTTTTCCGAGTTCCTCCGCCGTAGTCGCCGCTTTTGTCAGATCCGACTGCAGAGTCTTCACTTCTTCCAAACTATCTTCCAAAGTGGAAAGTCCGTCTATCCCCGTACTCATTCCGGAACGCGTATCGGAAGAAAGGGCGTCAAGTTGAGGCGTAATTTTATCGGAAAGTAAGGTACGAAGCTGCTTTTTCGTAGCTTCTTCCTTCTCGGAAAGCCCGGAATAACCCTTCACGAGATTCATAATGGGTTCATGCAGAGGATTTCCCTGAAGCTTTTGATCTAAAGCGGAAATCACCTCCGCTGTCGTTTCCTGTCTCGAACTATCCAGCATGCCGTTTAAAGCATTGACTGTTCCTTTTGCTTCCTCGATTTTCGCGGTATTCGGCACATCGGATCGAAGCTCTGTAAGAGATTCTTCCAGGTCTCTTAAGCTGTTCTGTATCCGATTAATGCTGTCTTTTCTCCCGTCAATATTCTTCTTGGTGTCTCCAATTGTGGCTGTTAAGTCACTGAGGTTTCCGTTTACGGGTGTTAAGCTCTCCGTAAGTTTGTCCAAGGAATCGTAACTCTTATCTCTTTCCTCTTGAAATGCTTTTCCTTCCTCCTGTATGGACTTAACAGAGCTATTTGCTTCATGCAGACTTTTTTCCATGTCGCGAAGGGATTTCCGGGAAGACTCAATATTCGAAAGAAGATCATTTCCCGCATCTTTCAAAGCATGATAGGAGTCCTCTACATCCTTCTTCGAATCCTGTATGTCCTTGATTTTTTTCACCTGAGCGGAACGAAGCGGCATCATCTGAAACTGCAGGCCGTCAAAGCTGAAGGAATTGCTTCCCACCTCGATATCAAAGCTGTCTTCCTCTCCCGGAAGCAGGACAAACATGACCTCCTTCTTCTCTCCGAGTGTTACGACCTCCGCCTTCTCCGCTTTTAAAGAAAGTATATCCTCCATGGAGAAGTTTGCTCTGGCAATGAGCACATAGTTTTTCTTCGCATAGTCCTGTGCATCCGGATTTCTTGTAAAATCAACATGAATTTTTACGAGTCCCTTTTCGCCTGCAAGCACGGAGGGGTCCACTTCCAAGCCGTTTAACTCGTAAGAAATATTGATTTTCCAAGGAAGAATAGCGAAAGGCTCGCTTGTCTCCCCCTCGATATATAAGGTTTCCGGTGCTCCGTTAGGAAAATGAAACACGTGACGTTCTCCGTCCGACTCCGCATCCACACCGTTACTTAAGTTTTTAATACTGCTGTATTTTCCGTAATCCGTAACGGTCTGCATTCCCCTTGCCTCATACTGTCTAACTACCGAGCCCTGCTTTAGCTCTCCCGTAGCACTCAGCAAAGCATAATAGTTTTCATGATAGCGAGGATTTTCTTCCGATGCGAGAGCCATCATCGGGAGTAGGAGCACCTGCGATAGCACTAAGGTAATAGCAACGCCCTTCATAAGTCTCTCTTTTTTACCGATTTTTCTTTTTGCATCTTTTGTTTCTTTATTCATTTCTATCTTTATTTCTTTATTTCTGTTCATCGTATTCATTTTCATCTTCTTTCCTCCCTTTCTCTATTTGCATTCCCATTCCTCTTATTCCGCCATCGCTTCATTTTTTCCTTTTTTTATGCCTTGCCGTTTTCCCTTCTTCTGCCTTTCTGCACTTGACACTTTTACGTCTTCGGTTTTGGCTCTTCAACCCTTCTCATTTTCTTTAAACTAAAGGCAACGAGTAGTATAATATCAGCTTGAAAAAGAAAGAAAACGGACAATACCGGACAAATGTGGGGTAAATTGTGAAAAATTGTGAACTTCGAGAAATAACCAAGGAAAAGCTTGCCACTGCCCTAATCACGGCAATGGAAGAAAAGGCGCTGGATAAAATTACTGTAAAAGAAATCATCGAAAAGGCTGAGGTCAATCGAAAAACCTTTTATTATTATTTTCCGGATATCTACGGTCTTTTGGAATGGGTAATCAGTAGAGAATGTAATAAGCTTGTTTCGGAAATCCAGAACAATCGGGATTATGAAAATGCTCTTAACGATGTGTTAAACTCCATAGAAAAGCATCGACATCTCTTGAACTGTATCAAAGATTCCGTAGGAAGAGTCACTCTTGAACGTGTCCTATACCGTGAATTGGAACAACTTGTAGCTTGGGCCATGAAAATCGGCATTCTGGAAACCGGCGTTGTGGTTTCGGAAAAGGAGTTGCAGATTCTTACGGAGCTTTTCATAAGCGATATCTGGCGCCTCCTTGTTCTTTATTTTCAAAAAGAAATCTCTTACAAGAGAGAGGAGTTCATTCAATTTATTCTGCGATATCTGAAAGCCGGTATTACTGCGGGCCTTCTGGAATTTGGAGAAAAAAAATAGACCGGATATACTACCGCAGATATCCGATCTATAAATCCCTCATCACGAGACAATTATTCTATTTTTTGTTTTCATTATTTTGCATTGCAGCCGGTCCGTACTGGCTTAATTTCTGCTTTAAGAGAAGCTCTTTCTCCTTCGCCTTCTCTTGATAATCTTTGAAAATATCCTCTTCTACAATTCCAAAATAATACTCGTCATACTGTTCCGACCCCTCTTCGTATACTCGAAGTACATAACAGTGGTCAGCCGTATTGTAAAGACTGCCGTCTTCCTTCGCTGCAAGATAATCCTCTTCAGGAAGAAGTTTAAACTTCTCTCCGCCAATAACACTCTTCTTCATCATGCGATTGCGAATCCCTCTGTCTTCGCTTTCCACATAGGAATTACAATAAAGGACAATGTCCACTTTCTTCCCCTCCGGAAGAGTAAAGGATAAAGTCGGATTCTCCGTGAAAATATATGCTGTACGCGCAGACTTCGTCACCGGATCATTCACCTTTCCGTCAACATAAGTCTCTTCAATATTAATCGGCTTCTTTCCCGCCGCGAAAGATATCGAACTAAAGCCGAGCGTACTGAATAACAAAAATAGAAAAAATAACTTCTTAAACATAGATACTCCTTAGCGTCCTCCTCGACAACTTCGATAAAAGTATAACTGTATACTTTTTTCTATGCAAGTAAAGATAAGGCAAAAGCAAGGATTGTAAATATTTTGTAAGAAGGTGAATAGTCATCGCAAAGCTCTTCTTTTCGTTAGAAGATAATTTTCACAAAACTCTTCTTTCCCTTTTGTAAAAGCGGCTCTTTGGAGAGCTCTTCCGGGCTGAAGACTCTTCCGATATCCGTCACCTTTTCTCCGGCAAAGCTTACCCCGCCCTGCTGCACATTTCTTCTTGCCTCTCCCTTGGAAGGCGCAAGACCCGTGAGAACCAAAAGGTTTAAAACATCTACGCCGTCCGCATATTCTTCCTTCGAAAGGCTGTAACTCGGGACATTCACCGAGGCACCTGCTCCGGCAAAGAGGGACTTCGCCGCCTCTTCCGCCTTCTTTGCTTCCTCCGTTCCATGCACAAGCTCCGTTAAATGGAAGGCAAGAATTGCCTTCGCCTTATTGAGCTCCGCTCCTTCCCACTTATCCATTTCCCGGATTTCCTCCATCGGAATAAAGGTGAGAAGGCGAAGGCACTTTCCTACATCGGCATCGTCCACATTTCTCCAATACTGGTAGAAATCGTAGGGAGAGGTCTTCTTCGGATCCAGCCAAACCGCACCGCTTGCGGTCTTGCCCATCTTCTTTCCTTCCTTATTGGTAAGGAGGGTTATGGTCATCGCATGGGCATCTTTTCCGAGTTTCTTACGGATAAGTTCCGTTCCCGCAAGCATATTGCTCCACTGGTCGTCACCGCCGAACTCCATATTGCAGCCATAGTCTTCATAGAGGCGGTAGAAATCGTATCCCTGCATGAGCATATAGGAAAACTCCAAGAACGAAAGGCCGTTTGCGAGACGATTCACATAGCAACGGGCTCTCAACATCTCATTTACGGAAAAATGCGGTCCTACCTCCCGTAAAAACTCCATAAGGTTTAAGTTCCGAAGCCAATCCCCATTGTTCACGAGAATCGCTTTTCCCTCGGAAAAGTCGATAAAACGGCTCATCTGCTCTTTAAAGCAGGCAATGTTATGGTCTATTTCCTCTACGGTAAGCACCTTTCGAAGATCCGTTCTTCCGGAAGGGTCTCCAATCATGCCCGTTCCGCCGCCCATTAAGGCAATCGGTCTGTTTCCCGCCATCTGCAGTCTTTTCATCAGGCAAAGTGCCATGAAGTGTCCTACATGAAGGGAATCGGCAGTCGGATCGAAGCCGATATAAAAGATTGCCTTTCCGCTGTTCACCATCTCGCGGACTTCTTTCTCGTCCGTAACCTGCGCAATCAAACCTCTTTCCTGCAGTTCCTCGTATACACCCATATTTTCCTCCAAATAAAATCTCTGTTTATATCGTTCTATCATGCAATGAACTGTTTTCCTCTATGCCTTACCATAATCAATTTCCTATCTTCACTGCAATAAAATAGTCCATATCTACCATACAACGAAATGCTTTTTGTATCTTCCATCCGGCGAAATGCTTTTGCTTCCATGCCATAAGCTTGCTTATTCATTTACTCCTGAAAAGGACACACTTCATCCTGTCTGCGCCTGATACTCATAGACCGTCGAAATGAGACGCAGCGTATCTTCCCAACCAATGCAAGGATCCGTAATACTTTTCCCTAAAATATGCTCTTCCACCTTTGCAGAACCTTCTTCTAAATAGGATTCCACCATAAGCCCCTTCACAAAATAGGCCAACTCTTCGGAATACTTCCGAAAATGCATGATTTCCTGGGCAATTCGAAGCTGCTCCTTATACTTCTTTCCGGAATTGCAATGATTCGTATCCACAACCGCGACCGGATTCAGTAGCTCTTTCTTCTCATATAAAGAATGAAGCATTTTCAAGTCCTCATAGTGATAGTTCGGTATCATCTGCCCATGCTTGTTTTGCGAACCTCGCATAATGGCATGCGTATAGGGATTTCCTGCCGTTTCCACTTCCCATCCCCGATAAATAAAATTGTGTCCATGCTGTCCTGCATAAATGGAATTCAGCATAACGCCGAGATCACCTGAAGTCGGGTTCTTCATACCTACCGGGATATCCACTCCGGAAGCCACCATCCTGTGTTGCTGATTTTCCACAGAGCGCGCCCCAACTGCAACATAGGAAAGTACATCATCGAGATAGTTATGATTATCGGGATAAAGCATCTCATCCGCTGTAGAAAAGCCGCATTCCTCGAGTACCCGGATATGCATACGGCGAATCGCTAGAATCCCTTCCGTAAGGTTAGCCCGTTTTTCCGGATCGGGCTGATGAAGCATGCCCTTATAGCCCTCTCCCGTGGTTCTGGGTTTATTGGTATAAATTCGCGGCACAATAAAAATCTGATCTTCTACATCCTTGGCCACTTCTTTTAACCTATGGCAGTACTCCAGCACAGGATCCTCATGGTCTGCGGAACAAGGTCCTATGACAAGGAGAAATTTCTTGCTTTCTCCCCTGAATATGGACTTAATCTCCGCATCTCTCTTCGCCTTTCTCTCTCTCAGCTCCTTCGATAAGGGATACTGCTTCTTTACCTCTTCCGTTGTCGGCAATTGATTTAAGAACGAAAAACCCATAACTCCCCCTTCCTTTTAGCTCCTAGAAGTATAAAGGAAGAGAAATAAAAGTGCAAGAAAACGAAAAGACCGAAATAGCCATCATTCCAATCCACGTCTAATCACTCCGTTTTATTTTACAAGAAACATAATCAATACTTCGTCTGACTCTGGTAGTCGTAAATATTGGAAATCAAGCGCAGAGTGTCGTCCCAACCGATACAGGGGTCGGTAATCGATTTTCCCAAAATATGCTCTTCCACTTTTGCGGAGCCCTCCAAAAGATAAGACTCTACCATAAGCCCCTTTACAAAATGGGCCAGTTCTGTTGAATATTTTCTGGAGTGCATGACCTCATGCGCAATACGAAGCTGCTCCTTGTACTTCTTTCCGGAATTACAATGGTTTGTATCCACTATCACCGCAGGATGCAAAAGCTCCTTCTTCTCATAGAGGGAATGCAGTAGCTTTAAGTCCTCATAGTGATAGTTCGCAAGCATTTGCCCGTGCTTATTCTGTGAGCCTCGCATAATCGCATGGGTATAAGGATTTCCGTCCGTCTTCACTTCCCATTCGCGGAAAATAAATTCATAGCCGTGCTGTCCCGCATAAATGGAGTTCAGCATGACGCCGAGATCTCCCGAGGTCGGATTCTTCATCCCCACCGGCACATCAATCCCGGACGCCACGAGTCTGTGCTGTTGGTTCTCCACCGAACGTGCACCGACTGCAACATAGCTCATCATGTCGGAAAGATAGGTGAGGTTATCCGGATAGAGCATTTCATCTGCAGTAGAAAATCCCGTCTCTTCCAAAACCTTCATATGAAGCTTACGAATTGCATAAATCCCCTCGGTTAAATTGGGACGTTTCTCCGGATCCGGCTGATGAAGCATGCCCTTATAACCCTCACCCGTGGTTCTGGGTTTGTTGGTATAGATTCGCGGAACGATAAAAATCTGATCTTCCACTTCCTTTGCCACTTCCTTTAATCTATGGCAATATTCCAGCACCGGATCTTCGTGATCTGCAGAGCAGGGCCCGATAACGAGAAGAAACTTCTTGCTTTCCCCTCTAAAAATCGCCTTGATTTCCTCATCCCTTTTCGCCTTTATCTCTGTCAGCTTCTCTGACAGGGGATACTCTTTTCTAACCTCTTCCGCGGACGGTAATCGATGTAACAATGTAAATCCCATAGCCTCTTACTCCTCTCTTTTTTATTTTGTAGAGTATATAGAAAGTTCGGAAAATGTGCAAGAAAAGGAAAAATCAATGTTTTACTATTTCTTGCTCTCGGAAAAGAAAGTGAGGAGGTACTTACCTCCCTATCTCCTGAACTTCTTGGAAGTATCAGCTTTAACAGCTTTGAAACACTTTTTGAGTTTATCGGGAAGCAAGCCAAGAATGAACGAATTATCTTCTTTATTGATGAATACCCCTATCTTGCCAAGCAATGCCCTTATATCCAGTCCGTCCTGCAAAAGATAATCGACACGCAATGGAAATCCACAAAGCTCTTCTTTATCCTTTGCGGATCTCTTGTAAGCTTCATGAAAGATGAAGTTCTGGCGGAATCCGCGCCTTTACACGGAAGGAGTAATCTGGAACTCAAGCTCAAGCCCTTCAATTACCTGGAAACCGCAGAATTTTTAGAAGGATATAGTTTAGAAGAGAAAGCAATTGCTTATGGACTGACGCATGGAGTTGCAAAATACATAGAGCAATTTGATACCTCATTATCCTTGGAAGAAAATATTCTGGAACAGTTTTACTCTATTGGCGGATATTTTTCCGAAGAACAGATTAAGACTATTGTAAGCAGCGAAAGACAAAGTCCGGGTATATACAATTCCATTATTTCCGCTGTAGCCACAGGACATACAAAGCACAACGAAATTAGAAGCTTTGTAGGTAATGAAGATGTAAATTATCCGCTGAAAGTTCTTTGCAATGCCGAGATTCTGGAGAAAAGAATAGCCAAGAGACCTTACTATGTTTTAAATGACAGTATGACTGAATTTTGGTTTCGTTATGTCAACCGTGCTACAAGCCTGATTAATGCAGGAAATGGTTCATCCTATTATTATGCCAATGTAAAAAACAATCTCCATGATTTTATGGGAAAAATATTTGAAAAAATGGCCAAAGAATACCTGATGCTCCACGCCGGACAAAATGCTTTTCCAATCCTCACAGA
>ERZ773196.597-NODE-597-length-22418-cov-28.923177_pt1 | contig 22418 bp, 20 predicted proteins | sample MGYA00581009_ERZ773196 | MGnify/ENA primary metagenome ERZ773196 (study PRJEB29015, sample SAMEA2738162) | human oral metagenome | biome: human oral; feature: human-associated habitat; material: saliva | place: China | collected 2243 ... | reverse complement strand
TGGTGGGTATGCTTGACAAGGTGAAGAAGGAGATTGTCACTGGTCAGTTTGAGGTGAAACAAGTCTTCAAGATATCCAAGGTTGGAACGGTTGCCGGTGGTATGGTTACTGAAGGTAAGGTTCATAGCAAGGATAAAGGTCGCGTAGTTCGTGATGGTATTGTTATTCATACAGCTCCTATCGACGCGCTGAAACGTTATAAAGATGATGTAAAGGAAGTCGCAACGGGACTTGAATGTGGTATCTCGCTTGTCAACTATAATGATTTACAGGTGGGTGACATCATCGAAACCTTCACGGAGATTGAGGTTGAACAGAAATTGTAACAACATAAAAAACCGTCTTCTCTCCGGTAAAGGAGTAAAGACGGTTTTTTCTTCATGGTAACAAATGTTGCCGTAGAACTTCATGGCATACATCTTGTATGGTCATAGAGTGTATATTTAATATTGAGAATAGAGATGGCGAGAGCTAAAAAGACTTATTGTTGGATGAACATGAGCGATAGGTTTTGATGCGTCAAGCAATAGGTATAAGAAAGGTAAAGAGTGTTTTTCAGATGGGCTAAACGTTAGAGATAAAGAGGTCTACAGCAATTGTAAGTATTGATCTTGATTCCTCTGACATCCTTTAACCTCTTTAACGACTGAACAGCCTCTCCTCTCTTTAATCACAAAACAAATGTCTGAGAACAAGAATAATGAATTTGTAAAGAAAGTCGCAGAGCAGAAGTATGAGTTCGGCTTTACGACTGATGTACATACGGAGGTCATTCCGAAAGGTCTGAACGAAGATGTCGTTCGACTTATTTCGCAGAAGAAAGGGGAACCAGAGTGGCTCCTCGATTTTCGTTTGAAGGCTTTCCGTTACTGGCAGACGCTCCCTATACCAACGTGGGGACACTTGCATTTGCCAGAACTACATTTGCAGGATATCTCTTATTATGCTGATCCGTTGGCGAAGAAGCCTAAGAATAAGGAGATTGACCCAGAGTTAGAGAAGACTTTCGATAAGTTAGGTATTCCTTTGGAAGAACGATTAGCACTGAGTGGGACGGCAGTTGATGCCATCATGGACTCCGTGTCAGTGAAGACAACCTTTAAGAAGCAGTTAGCAGAGAAGGGAATCATCTTCTGTTCTATTGGTGAAGCTGTCAAAGAGCACCCTGACTTGGTACGTAAGTACCTTGGAAGTGTTGTTCCTTACCGTGACAACTACTCTGCAGCACTCAATTCTGCGGTCTTTAGTGATGGTTCCTTCGTATATATTCCTAAAGGTGTCCGCTGTCCGATGGAGCTTAGTTCGTACTTCCGCATCAATGCGATCAACACTGGTCAGTTCGAGCGTACATTGATTGTAGCTGATGATGATTCGTATGTTAGCTATCTTGAGGGCTGTACTGCTCCTATGCGTGACGAGAATCAGTTGCATGCAGCAGTCGTTGAAATCGTTGTCTTGGACAATGCAGAAGTAAAATACTCTACTGTTCAGAACTGGTATCCAGGTGATGAGAACGGTAAGGGTGGTGTCTTGAACCTCGTTACAAAGCGTGGCGAACTGCGTGGAGTGAACTCTAAGCTGTCATGGACACAGGTAGAGACTGGTTCGGCTATTACTTGGAAGTATCCTTCTTGTGTGTTGAAAGGCGATAACTCACAGGCAGAGTTCTATTCTGTTGCTGTGACAAACAACTACCAAGAGGCAGATACGGGTACGAAGATGATTCACATGGGTAAGAATACGAAGAGTACAATCATCTCGAAAGGTATATCTGCTGGCCATAGTCAGAACTCTTATCGTGGTCTGGTTCGTGCTACAGCCAATGCGGAGAACGCTCGTAACTACTCAAGTTGTGACTCTCTTCTCTTAGGTTCCGATTGCGGTGCACATACATTCCCTTATATGGACATCCACAACGATACTGCTATTGTTGAGCATGAAGCAACCACGTCGAAGATTAGTGAGGACCAACTCTTCTACTGTAATCAGCGTGGTATTCCTACCGAGGATGCTGTCGGCTTGATTGTCAATGGTTATGCGAAGGACGTTCTCAACAAACTTCCAATGGAGTTTGCTGTTGAAGCACAGAAACTTCTCTCTGTAACTTTGGAAGGAACAGTAGGATAATATAACTGAATAAACAACATGAGAAAGGTCATTCTTATCACGTTTGGTTTGCTGCTTACAACAATGCTTCAAGCCCAATCATGGCAGATAAAGCCGTGGCAGAAGTATTTGATTGATGAGCAAGTAAAGCAGGATACGGCGATTATATGCCGGTCAGTGATGGGGTTGCCGTATACTCCCAAACCCTTTGATACTCGCCTCTATCGTACAGTTACGGGCTCGGAGATGATAGGTAACTTGCCACCTTATAAGAAGAAATCAAAGTCTTTCTTTGGTAAAGATGCTTATTCGTCCTCGCTCCTTGAAGAGCAAATAGAGCAAGAGAGAGTAGAAAAGATGGCTCGTGGTGAATATCATTTCTCTGATTTCGTGTTCGATACGTTGTTAGATGTTGTTAATTCATTTTTAGTGAAGGATAATTAAAGCAAAGATAATATGTTAGAAGTAAGAAACCTGCATGCTACCATCGCAGGAAAAGAAATATTAAAAGGTATCAACCTCACGATAAAAGATGGTGAGGTGCATGCTATCATGGGACCTAATGGTTCGGGTAAATCAACGCTGAGTGCCGTACTGACGGGTAATCCTCTCTATGAGGTGACCGATGGTATGGCTATTTTTAATGGCAAAAACCTATTGGAGATGAAGCCGGAAGACCGCTCGCACGAGGGTTTGTTCCTCTCTTTCCAATATCCTGTTGAGATACCTGGCGTGAGTATGACTAACTTTATGAAGGCTGCTATCAATGCAAAGCGTGCCTATGAAGGATTAGAACCAATGAAGGCTGCTGAGTTTATGGCACTCATGCGTGAGAAACGTCAGCTGGTGGGGATGGACTCCACACTCTCTCGTCGCAGTGTAAACGAAGGTTTTTCGGGTGGTGAGAAGAAGCGTAATGAGATCTTCCAGATGGCAATGTTGGAACCAAAGCTTAGTATTCTGGACGAGACTGACTCTGGTCTTGACGTTGATGCCATGCGCATTGTAGCTGATGGCGTTAATAAGATGCATACTGATGAAACCTCTTACATCGTCATCACGCACTATGAGCGACTGCTTGATATGATTAAACCAGATGTTGTTCACGTACTTTATAAAGGTCGTATCGTGAAGACGGCAGGTCCAGAATTGGCGAAGGAGATTGAACAACGCGGTTACGATTGGATAAAGGAAGAAGTGGATAACGACTAATAACGTCGTGTAAGAAAAAGTATTTACATAATGGAGCGAGTAGAAAAAGCGTTAGTAGAAAGTTGAAATTGTCTTATAAGAGAATTCAAATTGTCCTATAAGAGAATTTAAATTGTCTTATAAGAGATTTTTAATTATCTGTAAGATAGTGGTTCTCAAAGAGTTATAAAACCTCTTTTTAGATTGTAATAAACGGTAAAAAAGGATTACAAAGACAGCTCTTTCATTGCTCCCAAACTTCTTAAAACAAACATGCAAAGCGAAAAACAATATATAGACCTCTACACAGAGGCGCAGCAAATCATAAAGGATCACGCTGCTCCTGTGATGAATGAGGTGCGCGATAAGGCTTTTGACGATTTCCGTCGGCTGGGCTTTCCATCAAAGAAGGTGGAACGCTATAAGTACACGGACATGCAAAAGCTATTCGAACCAGATTATGGTTTGAACCTCAACAGGCTTGAAATACCCGTTGACCCATACGAGACATTCAGATGTGATGTGCCCAATCTCAGCACGTCTCTTTACTTTATAGTCAACGATCAGTTCTATACGAAGGCACTTCCAAACGTAAAGCTCAACGATGGAGTAGTCATTGACAGTTTGAGTCGTGTGGCTAAAGAGCGTCCAGAGTTGGTGAAGAAGTACTATGGTAAGCTGGCTGACACAGAGAAAGATGCCGTTACGGCACTGAATACGATGTTAGCACAAGACGGACTCTTTATCTATGTGCCTAAGAATGTGCAACTTGACCGTACGGTACAGGTGATAAATATCCTCCGTTCTGATGTTGACTTGATGGTCAATCGTCGTGTACTTATTGTACTCGAAGAAGGTGCTAAGGCGCAATTCCTCTTCTGTGACCACGCAGCTGACGACCGAAACTTCCTTGCAACACAGGTGATCGAAGCCTTTGTGGGCGATAATGCGAACCTGGAACTGAACTGTATGGAAGAAACACATGCTAAGAATGTACGTGTTTCGAATGTTTATATCGAACAGCAACGCAATTCACGTGCAAGTCATAACGTCATCACGTTGCACAATGGAGTAACCCGAAACATGCTCGACCTTGTCTTTAAGGGTGAGGGTAGTGAGTGTTTCTGTAATGGTTGTGTGATAGCTGACAAGAATCAGCATGTTGATAACAACACACTTATCGACCATCAAGTGCCTCACTGCACAAGCAACGAACTCTATAAATACGTACTCGACGAGAATGCTGTGGGTGCTTTCGCCGGTCGTGTACTCGTTCGTAAGGGCGCACAGAAGACACTCTCACAAGAGAATAACCGTAACCTCTGTGCCAGCAAGACTGCCAGAATGTTCACGCAGCCAATGCTTGAGATCTATGCTGATGATGTTCAGTGTAATCATGGTTCAACGGTTGGACAGCTCAATGATGCCGCTCTCTTCTATATGGAGCAACGTGGTATCGATAGAAAAGAAGCTAAACTCCTCCTTGAGTTTGCCTTTATCAATGAAGTCATCGACAAGATGGAACTCGAACCACTGCGTGACCGTCTCCACCATTTGGTAGAAAAGCGCTTCCGTGGTGAACTTGATAAGTGCGAAGGTTGCAACTTGTGTAAGTAATTAGGTCTAAGGTTTATTGGGCTAATTAGCCTTATTAGTCCAATAGACCCAATAGCCTTATTAGCTCAATAGGCCTAATATGACCCATTAACCCAATAGAAGATGTACGATATTAATAAAGTTAGAGAAGACTTCCCGATACTCTCTCGCACCGTCTATGGTAAGCCGTTGGTTTACTTTGACAATGGTGCTACCACGCAGAAACCGCTCTCTGTGCTGGATGCCATGCGTGAAGAGTATCTTAATGTGAATGCAAATGTGCATCGTGGAGTACACTGGATGTCGCAACAGGCAACCGACTTACACGAGGCGGCACGCGAAACAGTGCGGAAGTTTATCAATGCTCGCTCCACTACAGAGATTGTTTTTACACGTGGAACGACGGAGAGTCTGAACCTCGTTGCTTCCAGCTTCACTGAAGGATGTATGCAAGCAGGCGACGAAGTGATTGTCTCTACAATGGAACATCACTCTAATATCGTTCCATGGCAGTTGCAAGAACAGCGCAAAGGGATTGTTCTGAAGGTTATCCCAATGACCGATGAGGGAGTTCTCGACCTACAGGCTTATGAGCAACTCTTCTCCGAACGTACGAAACTCGTCAGTGTAATGCAGGTAAGCAACGTCCTTGGCACCATCAATCCAGTAAAGGAAATGATTCGGATAGCCCACGAACATGGTGTACCAGTTATGATTGATGGTGCACAAAGTGTACCGCATTTTGCTGTTGACGTACAGGATTTAGATTGTGATTTCCTTGCTTTCAGTGGGCATAAGGTCTATGGTCCTACGGGTGTAGGTGTTCTTTATGGTAAAGAGAAGTGGCTCGATAAGATGCCACCTTACCAAGGTGGCGGTGAGATGATAGAGCATGTCAGCTTTGAGAAGACCACCTTTGAGCGTCCACCATTGAAGTTTGAAGCCGGAACTCCCGACTATGTAGCTACTCACGGACTTGCCAAAGCCCTCGATTATGTCTCTGCTTTGGGAATGGATAACATCTTTGCGCATGAGCAAGACCTCACACATTATGCCCTTCAGCAGTTGCGTGAGATAGAAGGAATGCACATCTATGGGCATGCTGGGGATAGTGGAGATGCCGTTATCAGCTTTAATGTAGGCAATATCCACCACATGGACCTCGGTACACTCCTCGATCAACTTGGCATTGCAGTCCGGACTGGTCATCATTGTGCCCAGCCCTTGATGGACCGCTTGGGTGTTCTCGGAACTGTTCGTGCCTCTTTTGGACTTTATAACACCCGTGAGGAAGTAGACACCTTGGTTTCAGGTATCAAGCGAGTATCCATGATGTTCTGATTCCTTTAGGCTCTCTTGCACATGTAAATGCTCGCTGCAAACCAAAGAACGGCAGCAAGATGTAGTAAGAGGGACGACATAATAGGGAATGCAGCAAATACAAATGCCACCTGTGCTTGCGTGATGTAAGATGCTTGTTTCGTACTTACTTCACGTTCAAGTATGGCACTGTAATATCTTCTAAGCCACATTATAGGTGCTTGAAGCCATGTACAGCCATCGCTGAAAAGTCTATAGAGGTCATTGTACGACGTGTTCTGCTCTGCGAATGTCATTTCCTTTTTCATATTCTTTGTCTTATTGTTATTTGCTATATATTACATATAAGGTGTAAGAACCATCTTTGGTTCGCATTTACAAAAGTAACTTAGCCTTGTGATGAGGATATTCACTTAAAGAAAAACGTTTGTTATATATACTTAAGCGGAAAGGTTCTTTAACGATTAAAATGCGTTATTCATGTTGAAAAGTCATTATTATGAAGGATTAGTAGAGGCTGGTTGTGATGAAGCTGGGAGAGGATGCCTTGCAGGGAGCGTCTATGCTGCGGCTGTCATCTTACCTGAGAACTATGAGAATGACATGCTAAACGATTCTAAAAAGTTGTCAGCTAAAAAGCGTTATGTACTCCGAGAGATCATAGAACGTGATGCCCTTGCATGGGCGGTGGGTATTGTTACCCCCGAAGAAATTGACAGGATAAACATTCTCAATGCTTCTTTTCTTGCTATGCATCGTGCTTTAGATCAGTTAGGAACACATCCTGAGGCAATTATTATTGATGGGAATCGTTTTAAGCCCTATCGAGATTTACCCTTTACCACAATAGTTAAAGGTGATGGTAAGTATCTTTCTATTGCTGCAGCATCTATCCTTGCTAAGACATATCGTGACGATTACATGCTTTCATTGGCTGAGGAATATCCTCAATATGACTGGCAGTCGAATATGGGATACCCCACAAAGAAGCATCGTGAGGCTATTAGAAAATACGGAATAACACCATTTCATCGAAAAAGTTATAACCTTTTAGGAGATGGACAACTATCTTTTGATTTCTAAAGCATCTAACTATAAGTCATGAGATTTGATAAACTAAAGAAGCAATTGGAACTTATCATCCTCTTATCCGATGGTAATAACTATGAGATACAAGACTTGTGTGAACGCATGGACTTATCTCGTCGCAATTTTTATTACCTACTTGATTTTATCAAACATGCAGGTTTTATAGTATTCAAGCATGATGGATGTTATCATATTGACCGACGGTCTCCTTTCTTTGTAAGACTTCTTCAGCGTATTCAATGGAGTGACTCTGAGGTGAAGATAATCCATAGTCTCTTGGTGATGGAGGGTAATAATAGTTTAATGATCAATCAACTGCGACAGAAAATAGAAAGCGCTTATGACTTCTCTGTAGTTGTAAATTCACCAATTCATCGGCAGATTGAAACCAATTTAAAGGTTTTGAAAAATGCTATGGAGCATAAACACATGGTTAAACTTTTGGGTTATTCTAGTCCACATAGCCATACAATAAAGGACAGAATAGTAGAACCTTACCTTCTTTTGCATAACAATGAGGATGTAAGATGCCATGAAATACTGTCTGGAGAGAACAAGACTTTCAAGATATCACGTATGGAAAGCGTTGAAGAACTTGATACTTCATGGTTACATGAGGATAAACATCGACAAGTTTTCACCGATATCTTTATGTTTAGTGGGGAGCTTCGGCATCGTGTGAAACTTCTTCTTGGACAATTATCACGCAACCTTTTTGTTGAAGAATACCCACAAGGAGCCTATTTGTTGACGCAGGTAAAAGACGATATATGGCTTCTTAATATTGAAGTTTGTGATTATCGTGGACTCGGTAGGTTTGTTCTTGGACTTTTTAAGGATATTCGTATAGTGGAAGGTGATGGTTTTAAGGAATATATAAAAGGTGAGATAGAAAGTCTTACTCGTCATTCTTCTCTTTTAAATAGTGACGTGCATGACGCATACAAATTGAAAAAATTGAAGTAAAGAGATAATCGATTAAATCGGTAAGAATTGGTATTCAGGATTAAATATAGTTATAATATGACACGTAAAATTGCATTTGTTTTATTGTTATTCATTGCTCTGACTGCCCATGCTCAGCAACCACATTGGGTGGGAACATGGGCTTGTGCGCCACAAACAGTTGATAAGTCATTTATGCCTTACAACAATCAGATGAGCAATAGGTCTGTTCGTCAGGTGGTGAAGGTTAGTATTGGCGGAAATGTTATTCGTTTACAACTTAGCAATGAACTATCTTCGGAACCAATAGAAATAGCTAGTGTATATATTGCAAAGGCGGGTAATGGCTCAGAGATATATAAGACTTCTGCGAAGTATTTACAATTTGGAAAGAAGCGAGGAGTAATTGTTCCTGCTGGAAAAGCAGTCTTTTCTGATGCATTAAAGTTTAAGTTACAACCCTTAGAGCGTGTTTCCATCACTATTAATTATCTAAAAGCACCGAAGGAACCAACCGTTCACATGGGGTCACGTACCACCTCTTATATTCTTCGTGGAACGACTAATGCGTACTCAGACTTTACAACAGCTTTCAAGGAAGACCATTGGTTTAATATCTCTGCGATTGATGTTCTTGACGCGACATCATCGAGTATAGCCATCCTTGGTAATAGTATAACAGATGGTAAAGGAAGTACAACTAATGCTCAAGATCGTTGGCCAGATTTCCTTTCAGCAGCATTGAATAATGGTGCAGGTACTAATCCTTCTAAAGTTGGGAAGACAGGTGTCTTGAATTTAGGTATTGGTAATAATCGAATCTTATCAGTAGGTTTAGGTGAGCCAGGAAAAGATCGATTCGATCGTGATATACTTGCTCAAAGAGGCTTGCGAGCCGTTATCATCTTTGAAGCAATTAATGATATAGGGACGTCAACCAACCCAGAAGAGACTGTACGAAAGCTCGTTGAAGCCTATCAAGTAATGATAAAGAAAGCACGTCAACGTGGTTTGAAAGTCTATATGGGTACGATAACTCCATTCCGTGGATGCCGTAGTTATTTCACAGAAGAGCGTGAAAAGGCACGTAAAACTGTCAATTCATGGATTCGAACAACACGTGAAATTGATGGATTCATCGATTTTGATGCTCTTATGAGAGATCCTTCTTCACCGGAGCAGTTGCGTCGTGAATGGCAAATTGGCGATTGGCTGCATCCTAATCCATCAGGTTATAAACAGATGGGAGAGTATGCAGCAAGATTCTTGATGCAGTGATTAATTCTGTTCCAGTTTCTTTTTAAGTCTACTTTTAATAGACCTTATGGCTTGTGCTGTACAGCAGAATGCTTGTGCTTTCAGGTCATCTTCTATCCCATAATGCTCCATAATATAATAGAAACACTCCTTTGGTGTGAGCGCAAAGCGTGGATTGTTGAGGATATAAGATAGTTCGTAATCATAGTTGGGCATAATCATGTTAAGAGTTTGTTGCTCTCTTTTGCCCATCTGTGATAAGTTTCCTCCTTTTAAGATAGTATATAAGGTATCGATTCCGAGTTTGATTTGTTCGATGGAATCGGACGTTTTTATGTTTTTATTGTGGGCTTTGATAGAATACCGAAGTTGGTTGAGTTCATCGAGCTTGCTATCTATTTCTGCCTTCATCTCATCTATCGTGGCATCTTTTCGACGTAGTGTTAGTTGGATATTATGTTCTGTTTCCTGTTGTTGTTGGCGATAGAACTGAAGTTGTTGACGCATACGGCGACGAAACCATATCGTAATTCCAATTGAAACGAGGATGAGTGTAAGGAGGAGATAAGCAATATAAAGTTTCAATTCAACGGCCTTGCGTTGTGCTAAGGCTACCTCATAAAGGTCTTGCAGTTGTACAATTTCAATGTCTTTACCTGGTGATATGGCGACAATTTGGTGTCTTTTGATGTGTTGTCGCATCTCTTCTATCCGTTTCTCTTGGTCCTTTCGAATGCGAGGTTTGTACTTCTCAACTCTTTGTAAGCTGTTAAGAGCAGAATCCCGATTGCCCATTTGATTGTAGATAAAGGCTTTTTCTATGTATATATCAGTCATTCTGTGGCTACGCTTCACGTCATTAGCATTCCGTGCCGCATGCTTTAAATATTCTAAAGCAATTTTGTAAGCACCATCTTGAGCATTAATTTGTGCAATGTGATAGTAAGTAAGAAACTTTAGAGAATCCTCTGTAACGTTGAAAAGGCGCTTTTCTGCGGCCTTTAATTGGTACATTGCCTTGTGTAAATCATGTTTTTTTGTATATATAGCGGCACTATCAAGGTGCATACGAGTAATCCCATCATCTGTAGCTGGATAATGTGGAAGTTTCTTTTGACTGCATGATAGCAACGACAAAAGACAGATAAATAATAAAAGAAACTTTCTCTTCATGTGTACAAAGATAGATAATTAAAGTGGAAAAGGCAAGTTTGCTGATGTTGAGAACGATTATTTTGTGTCAAAGAGAGGTCGGTGAACTTTGTAAGTGCTTGTGATTGAGATGTTTTTTCATTATCTTTGTGTCAACAATAAGAGTGCTATTGCATTGAAGCAAAATCCTCCTTACCTTTGCATTGACGATTAGTTCCAATGATTGTCATCTGCATTTCATAAACCCGCAGCGGTGTGATTGCGTTTAAGCACTGGTGCGGGTTTTGAATAGAAAAGGTTTGGGAGCTTTCCGTAAGCTCCTCCAATGGAGAAGATATTGCCTAATAGATGTTTGTAAGGATATAATAGCTTGATTTCCATGAGATTGCTTTGGAAATGGGAAGAGATGCTTTCCTTGATTGGAGAAGGGCGTTTCTTTGATGTGAAGAGGGGCTCTTTTGAAGTGGAAGAAAGGCTCTGTTAAAAATGAGGAGTAACTCTTCTTTTTAGATGATAAAGATATTTTGAACTGATAGAAATGTTGAATAAGAATATTTAAAAGTGTATGATAATGATGAAGAAGTTGTTTTTTGCGTTTCTGATTAGCTTTTTTATGATTGGAAATGCTACTGCCCAGCATCGTAAAAGGACGATGAAACCGAAGAAAAATGCCCCTTCTGGACCTACTTGGCGTTATATGTGTGCAGATCCTTCTCAGGAGTTTTTAGACAAGATAAAGCCTGCGAAGAGTGATACAAACAAGGTGGACACCTGTAAACGTGTACCAGTTGCGAAGGAGGATAGTGTTCGGAAGTTTGTTTGTGAGCTCGCTCCAAGACCTTTCTTTCCTGGTGATTTACCAGAATTCATCGCTAAGAACTTGCGTTATCCACCTGTTCTTGCAGTAGCATGTGTACAAGGTCGTGTTATTATTGAGTTCTTTGTTGATGTTGACGGGACATGCAGTAATTTCAAAGTAGTGCGTTCCGTTGACCCTATTTTAGATGAAGAAGCATTGCGTGTAGCCAAGTTAATGCCTAAATGGAAGTGGACTTCAAAGCCTAAGAAAGGTATGCCTTTTTATATACCCGTTGGTTTCCGAATGTAAAGGTGTTGTTTTTGAAGCTGGATGATAATGTTTAGTCGTATTAAAGAACATTGTTAAACCGCTCTTAATTCATCGATTGAAAATCAAAAATCAGTAGGCTTTATGCTATCATCTTAGACTTTTATAGTACCTTTGCAAAAGATAGACAGCGATTGACAAATTGGATATGTGTACTCTTGGTTATCGTTGGCACTATCTTTGCAAGACGTAGATAATAGTGTAAAATATAAAGGTAAAATTATGGCAAAGAAAGCTTTATTGATGATCCTCGATGGTTGGGGTAACGGAAAGCATGGTAAAGGTGATGTGATTTATAATACTCCTACACCTTACTTAGACTACTTGAACGCTGTTAGTGCACACTCTCAGTTGCAGGCATCAGGCGAAGATGTAGGTCTTCCTGCTGGTCAGATGGGTAACTCTGAGGTAGGTCACTTGAATATAGGTGCCGGTCGTATCGTTTATCAAGACTTGGTTAAGATTAACAAGGCATGCCAGACTGGTGACATCCTAAAGAACCCTGGTATTGTTGAAGCATATAGTTATGCACAGAAAACAGGTAAGAAACTACACTTGATGGGGCTTACTTCAACTGGTGGTGTACACTCTTCTTTAGATCACCTATTCAAACTCATTGAGATAGGAAAGGAGTATAATCTAAAGGACGTGTACGTTCATTGTTTTATGGATGGTCGTGATACAGACCCAAAGAGTGGTGCTGGTTTTATCGCAGACATTCAAAAGGTGTGTGACAGCAACGGTGCTCATGTCGCTTCAATCGTGGGTCGTTTCTATGCAATGGATCGTGATAAGCGTTGGAATCGTGTGAAGGAAGCATACGACCTACTCGTTGAGGGCAAGGGAGTTCAGGCTACTGACATGGTGAAAGCGGTTGAAGATAGCTATGCAGCAGACGTTACTGACGAGTTTATCAAGCCTATTAATAACTCTTCTGTTGATGGAACTATCCAGGAAGGTGATGTTGTTATCTTCATAAACTTCCGTAATGACCGTGCTAAAGAGTTGACACAAGTGTTGACACAGCAGGATATGCCAGAGGAAGGTATGCATACAATCAAGGACTTGCAGTACTATTGTATGACACCATACGATGCTAACTTCAAGGGTGTACATGTACTCTTCCCTAAGGAGAATGTGATGGATACGTTAGGAGAATACCTCAGTCGTCTCGGTAAGCGTCAGCTTCATACAGCCGAGACAGAGAAGTATGCGCACGTAACCTTCTTCTTCAATGGTGGTAGAGAACAGCCTTATGAGGGTGAAGATCGCATTCTTGTTCCTTCTCCAAAGGTTGCAACCTACGACTTAAAGCCTGAGATGAGTGCCTTCGAAGTGAAGGATAAGCTTGTTGGTGCTATCAATACACAGGAGTACGACTTTATTGTTGTGAACTTTGCTAATGGTGATATGGTAGGTCACACGGGTGTTTATCATGCTATCGCAAAGGCTGTTTGGGCGGTTGATCATTGTGTGAAAGAGGTTATCGAGGCTGCTAAGGCTAACGATTATGAGGCTATCATTATTGCAGACCATGGTAATGCTGATAACGCAATTAACCCTGATGGCACGCCAAATACAGCCCATTCATTGAATCCTGTACCATTCATTTACGTTACTGATAATAACTCTGCAACAGTGAAGGATGGTCGTTTGGCTGACGTAGCACCTTCTATCCTTCATATCATGGGCTTGGAACAACCTTCAGATATGACAGGTGAGAATCTAATCACTGATTAATTCAACTTGAATTAAGCTAAAATTAATATAGAGAAAGTCGTGTCGAAAGGCACGACTTTTTGTTATCTCAGAACTTTGTAGTACTTTTGCAGGTAAAGAGTTAAAGCTATGCAAGTAAAGATAGAACCCTCGTGGGGCGTAAAACTCGGTGGTGAGTTTGAGAAACCTTACTTCCAACAACTGAGCGAACAAGTGAAGCAGGAGTATAAACATTATGCGTGTTATCCTCCAGGTAAGTTGATTTTTAATGCCTTTGATCTCTGTCCTTTCGATAAGGTTAAGGTTGTAATCCTTGGACAAGACCCTTATCATGAGCCAGGACAAGCAATGGGCTTGAGTTTCTCAGTACCTGATGGTGTGCGACTTCCACCTTCTTTGGTGAATATATATAAAGAGATAGAAAGCGACTTAGGCATTCCTGTAAAGACTTCTGGTGACTTAACTCGTTGGGAAGAGCAGGGCGTTCTCTTATTGAATGCCACGTTAACTGTTCGTGCGCACATGGCTAATAGTCATCAAGGATTAGGGTGGGGCGCGTTCACGGATGCGGCTATTAAAGCTCTTAGTGATGGGCGAGAACATCTGGTATTTATGCTTTGGGGAAGTTTTGCTCGTAGTAAGAAAGCATTGATCGACACGCATAAACACTTTGTTCTTGAGAGTGTTCATCCCTCTCCTTTATCAGCTAATAGAGGTGGATGGTTTGGTCAACACCAGTTCTCCCGTTGTAACCAATACTTAAAAGAGCATGCTATTGAACCCATAAAATGGTAGTTGGGAAGGCTGTAGATGTAATGATTTAAGGTAAGAATAAGTTGATGGGTAATACATACGAACATATATTCATGGTGGGAAACGTCTTAGTTTCTCCTGATATCATAAACGTCAAGTTCTGTTGTGATTTAGATAAGTGTCATGGTCAATGTTGTATAGATGGCGATGCTGGAGCACCAGTGACTCTGGATGAGACAATGGCTATTGAGAATGTATTAGATACTGTTTGGGGAGATTTGTCAGCATCAGCTCAAGCCGTTATAGATAAGCAAGGCGTTGCTTATACGGATGTGGAAGGCGACTTAGTAACGAGTATTGTCGGTGGAAAGGATTGTGTTTTCACCTGTTACGATAAGGGATGTTGCCTCTGTGCATTGGAACGTTCGTATCGAAAAGGTGATATTGAATTTGTGAAACCTATCTCCTGTTCGCTATATCCTATCCGTGTAAAGGAGTTTGAGAATGGTACTTGTGGTATCAATTATCACCATTGGAAGATCTGTGCAGATGCTCGAAAGAAAGGAGAAGAACTGAATCTTCCCCTTTATAAGTTCCTAAAAGAGCCACTTACTCGGCGTTTTGGAGCTGAATGGTATGGTGAGTTATGTGAGGTTGCACAGCAGTTGACAAGTGAAAAGTAGACAAGTAAACCTATTACTTGTATTAGGTAATTTCTCTGACGATACCAGTATTAACTCGTCAACTTATTAACTTGTACACTTGTCAACTCTTCCTAAACAATGAAGGGCTCATTCCTACATGTTCTTTGAAGTATTTACCCATAAAGCTTTGATTAGCGAAATGAAGTTCGTCGGCTATTTCCTTTATGCTCATCGTGCTATTCTTCAGCATGACACAAAGCTCACGTACTACATACGAATCGATCCAATCGCTGGGTGTTCGTTTACTGATTGTTCGAATCGTCTCGGATAGATACTTCGAAGTGATACATAGATTCTTAGCATACCAACTGACACGACGCTCATGTCGGAAGTTCTTTTCAACCATTTGAATGAAGTCTCTAAAGATTACTTCTGCACGTGTTTGCCCCTCTGTTTCCAGTTGTTGGAACTGATAGATAATGTTACTCATGTCGTAAATGAGAGCTTTTAGCATTGTCATCACAAGTTCCTTGCGGAAACGATGTTGGGTATCTATGATTTTCTCTTTGATATGGCAGATATAATTCTCCAGTTCCTTCGTTTGATGCTTATCTAAATGAAAGACTGGATGAGTACGTGCGAAGAGGAAGAGAGCAGACAATTCATGGATGCCACTAACAATGTTGTTGAAGAAATTATACGACAAAAGAATGGCAATACCTTTGCAGTCTGGGGATAGCTGATAGTCTCCGACAACTTGTCCTTCACTAATAATAATGACATCTCCTTCGCTTACTTCATGCTTATGAGTATCTACTGTGTATTGCGCTTTACCGTCAGTACAGAGTGCTAGAAATAGACTTTTCATGCGAGAAGATCTCGAAGGGAGGGGCACTTTTGCCATATCCTCGAACAATATCAGGTCATTGTCTATACATTTCCCCGCTGGGTAAACGTATTTTGCATGGGCTACGTCGACCTCAGCTAGCTTTATTTGATTACTCATGACACCTTATTTTTATTTACAAGATGAGATATTAATAATCCCACCTTTCCTTAATTTCATTTTTGAAGACTTATTGTTATAAGTGATGTTGACGTCTACATCTGTATCAGCCTTTATTTGTAAAGACGTTACAAGTTTGTTTTCCCACTTCATGTCGATGGTTAAACCGCCGCGCGTTCTTATACCTTTTATCTCTCCATTCGCCCACACATCGGGAAGAGCGGGGAGGAGGTGGATGTTGTAAATAGGCTTCTTAGCCGTCATATCAACCGAACTTTGCACCAGCATTTCACATACTCCAGCAGTACCACCGAAGTTTCCATCAATTTGGAAAGGTGGGTGAGCATCGAAGAGGTTAGGGTAGGTTCCACCATGATGCACGGCATCCTTTCCACGATACCCTTCGGGTGAGACGTATGAAAGAAGGTTTTGGTAAATCTTGTAAGCATGGTTCCCATCACCCAATCGTGCCCATAGATTGATTCTCCATCCAGTGCTCCATCCTGTACTCTCATCGCCTTTCTGAATGAGTGTTTGGCGTGCTGCGGCTAAGATTGTGGAATCTTTCGTTTGCTTAGCTAGCGCCTGTAAGTGCATACCAGGATATAATCCTATTAGGTGTGACTGATGCCTGTGATGTATATCATAGTCCTTCCAATCGTAATACCATTCGTTTAAGTCGCCTTGAGAACCTACAGTATAAGGATGCAAGCGATGCAGTTTATCATCTATCTCTTTGTCAGGCTTCAAACCAAGAGACTTACGTGCTTGCTGCATATTCATGAATAATTCACGGATAATGGCTAGGTCAGCCGTACCACCATAACAGGTTGTTCCGTGGTAACCCTTATCTGTTACATATTCGTTCTCAGGGCTAGTACTAGGCGCTGTAATCAATTCGTTTGATTTGTTGGGATTGGTAACCAACCATTGTTGGAAGAACTTGCTAGAGCCTTCCATAAGTGGGTATATGGTGTTTTGAAGTAACTGCTTGTCTTGTGAATATAGGTAATGATCCCAAAGCGCATTGACCAACCAGGCACCACCGAGGTTCCAGTTAGCCCATTCGGGGCTTTCCTTTCCCTCTCCAACGGGAGAAGTCTTGCACCAAGGGTCGCTATTATGAGCAGCACACCAGCCCTCATTTATGCCATAGAAGTTGCGTGCAGTGTGCTTACCAGTTGCCGACAAACCTTTGACAAAGCCAATCAGCGGTTGGATAGTTTCTGACATATTAGCAGGATCGGCAGGCCAATAATTCTCTTCGAGGTTAATGTTCATCGTGTAATTTCCACGCCATGGTGAGAATAGGTGCGGTGTCCATAATCCTTGAAGATTGGCAGGGATATTTGGAGTACGTGAACAAGAGAGCAGGAGATAGCGTCCAAATTGGAAATAGAGAGTCTCCAAATAGCGTTGTGCAGCCTCTGGGAGTGGTGCTGTTGATGATGAATAGCGATGCAGGAGTTGATCCGTTGGCAGATTGTTCGTATATTCCTTATTTCCTAATTTTAATTTAACACGATTATAAATCTGCTGATATTCCTTTATATGTCGGTCTTTGAATTCATTATATGTGAAGTTTTGTGTGTGCCAAGCAGCATTGACAGCATTGTCTATATAGCTTGCCCCATCCTTGACGGGATGCTTGTCGAATCCATTAAAACTCGTGGCATTGACAATGTATATGGTGGCATTATTAGCATTGGTTAGTGTGAGCGTGCTATCAGAAGCGATTACCTTTCCACCTTGAGGTAATAATCTTACGATTGTGCAAGCGTGCACGCTCTCTGTTTCTGAACCTGTTGTATGCCCCGTCATAGTCAACTGATTATTCGTTGCTTTAACCTTATGAGGTGTCTGTGCCGTTAGTTGGATGCGGAGGTTTATGGCTCCTGCTTGATTAGCTTTAATGTGTATGGCTATAAGACTATCACGATGCGTTGCGAAATATTCACGTGTGAATTGAATACCATTCTGTTGGTAGCTTATATGCGCCAACGCACTATCTAGGTTCAGTTCTCTATAATAATTAGAGACTGCCCCCGTGTTTAGATTAATGATATTCAATGTTCCTAGCGGTTGATAAGAGGCTGATTGTTCGCCTTGAACAAAGTGTTGTAAGGAGTCAGCAGTGCGATAATCCTCAGCAAATAGAGCCTTTCTTATCTCTGGAATCCATTTAGCTTTACCCAATCCTTCGTTTGGATCAACAGGTTTTCCTGTCCAATAAGTGATATCATTCAGGTAGATTGTGTCCTTTTGAGTACCACCATAAACCAATGCCCCTAACTTGCCATTACCTAAGGGAAGACTCTCTTCAAAGAAATGAGCAGGTTGATTATACCATAATCGCATTGCCGGTTGTTGTGCCTTGACACTGACAACAATTGCTAATAAGGATATACAGAATAAGATTCGTTTCATTGTTTAGGTTGTTATTGGGTAAAAGAAAGACTCCCCTCCTTATCTCATGAGGAGGGGAGTAATATTTATTTATTGTTTATAATGACTTATGCATCGATATTAGCGTAAGTTGCATTTTTCTCAATAAACTCTCTACGTGGCTCGACATCATCTCCCATCAGCATTGAGAAGATTTCATCAGCATCCGCAGCATTCTCTATCGTTACTTGTTTCAAGAGGCGTGTCTTGGGATCCATTGTTGTTTCCCAAAGTTGCTCAGGATTCATCTCACCAAGACCTTTATAACGTTGTGTATGGATGGTTTTACCATCTTCTACTCCATTACCATATTTGTCCAGGAAAGCTTGTCGCTGCTGTTCGGTGTAGCAATATTCGCTTACCTTCTTGTAAGTACACTTATAGAGGGGTGGGGTGGCAATATACAAATGACCTTGCTCGATAACCTTCGGCATATAACGATAGAATAGCGTCATAATCAGCGTGTCGATGTGTGAACCATCGACATCGGCATCGGTCATGATGATAATCTTATCGTAACGGAGCTTATCAATATTGGCTTCGAAGTCACCTTCATTCTCTACTCCAAATCGAACACCAATCGATTGAATGATATTCATAACTGATTCTGCCTCGAATACGCGGTGTCGTTGAACTTTCTCAACATTCAGAATCTTACCACGGAGTGGCAAAATGGCTTGTGTGTAACGATCACGACCTTGCTTTGCAGAGCCACCAGCAGAGTCGCCCTCTACAAGGAATATCTCGCAATCCTTGGGATCTTTGTTGGAACAATCGGCTAGCTTACCAGGCAGACCACCACCACTCATCACGTTCTTACGCTGTACACTCTCACGTGCCTTGCGTGCTGCTACACGTGCTGTAGCTGCTAAGATAACCTTGTTGCATATCATCTTAGCCTCGTTAGGGTGCTCCTCCAAGTAATCAGAGAGCGCCTCGCCAACTGCTTGCTGTACTGCACCTGCTACTTCGGAGTTTCCTAATTTCGTTTTTGTCTGACCTTCAAATTGTGGTTCTGCCACCTTTATAGCGATAACAGCTGTCAATCCTTCACGGAAATCCTCACCTGCTATCTCTATCTTAGCCTTTTCAATTTGCTTAGATATTTGTGGGTCATTGTCAGCGTATGCCTTTAGTGTACGGGTCAAAGCAGCACGGAAACCCTGTAAGTGAGTACCGCCTTCTATGGTGTTGATATTGTTAACGTATGAATGGATGTTCTCCGTATAATCTGTGTTATACATCACAGCCACCTCAATAGGAATGTTTTGCTTCTCTGTCTTGAGATAGATAACATCATCGAAAAGGTGCTGACGATGACGATCAACATAACGGACAAACTCCTTTAAACCATCCTTAGCATGGAAAACCTCTGTGCGAGTCTTGCCCGTCTCTGGGTCTGGACGCAGGTCTGTGAGCGTAATCTTAATACCAGCATTTAGATAAGCTAGCTCACGCATACGGCGTGCAACGATGTCCCACTGATAGACTGTTGTTGTGAAGATCGTTGGGTCTGGCCAAAATTGTTGACGTGTACCTGTTTTCTGGGTTTCGCCTACAACCTTTACAGGATAGAGTGGCTTTCCTTTCTCATACTCCTGCTGATAAATCTTTCCATCACGATACACCTGTGACATCATGTGTGTGGAAAGGGCGTTAACACAACTTACACCTACACCATGTAGACCACCGCTGACCTTATAAGAACCCTTGTCGAACTTACCACCAGCGTGTAGCACAGTCATAACAACCTCAAGGGCACTCTTGTGAAGTTTCTTATGTTCGTCAACAGGGATACCACGACCATCATCTTCAACCGTAATGGAGTTATCCTCGTTGATAGTTACTTCGATATTCTGACAGTAGCCAGCCATCGCTTCATCGATAGAGTTATCGACAGTCTCATTAATCAGGTGGTGAAGACCTTTCTCGCTGATGTCGCCAATATACATGGCTGGACGCTTACGTACAGCCTCTAATCCCTCTAACACTTGGATGTTACTGGCGGAGTAATTATTCTCGTTTTCTTGATTTTCTGCCATTTTTATTAGATTGTTCTTATAGTATGCAAAGATACTATTTTTCCTTTAGATGGGGAAATAAAAACTTGCTAAAAACATTTAAGAAGGTGTATGAAAGAGCCTAATTAAATCTATCCATAAAAAAAGCCATAACTCATTTGAGTTATGGCTCTATTATTCGTTTCAGCTATGACTGAAGTTCTTTTATCCTAATGCAGCAACGTGCTTGCAGAGAGCAGACTTGAGGTTAGCTGCCTTGTTCTGGTGAATAATGTTGGTCTTTGCCAACTTATCCAACATCTTCTGCACAACAGGATAGAGCTTTACAGCCTCTTCCTTATCCGTCATATTGCGCAACTTGCGAACAGCATTACGCATAGTCTTTGCATAATATCTATTGTGTAGCGTCTTTACTTTGTCCTGACGGATTCTCTTCAATGATGATTTGTGATTTGCCATCTTTGTTCTTCTTTTATTTTACTAGTAGTCCCTAGCAGAGTCGAACTGCTCTTTAGAGAATGAAAATCTCTCGTCCTAACCGATAGACGAAGGGACCATATCGAATTGCGGGTGCAAAGGTACTTCTTTTATTCGAACTTACCAAACTTTTCTCGAATAAATTTCCTTATAATGTTGTCTTTTTGTACTTTTGCACAAGAATTTATATGATTTTAAAGTCAAAAGCCATAGTTTTACGTAGTATGAAGTTTGGTGAAGCATCGCTCATTATAGATATGTTCACCGAACAAGAAGGGCGTATTTCGTTCATTACACGCATACCTAAGACTGCCAAAGGAAAGATAAAGAAACAATACTTTCAGCCTTTAACTTTGTTAGAGCTTGAGTTTGATTATCGACCGCATACTTCTTTACAGCATATAAAGGAGGCTCTTATTCTTCATCCATATTCCTCTATTCCTTTTGATCCAATCAAATCGGCTATCTTGCTATTCCTCTCTGAGTTCTTATTTCATGTTACACGAAGTGAACAGCAGAATCTCCAGCTTTACAATTATGTGTGTGCTAGTTTGCAATGGTTGGATGGTGCAGCGCGTAGTTACGCCAATTTCCATCTTGTATTTATGATGCGTCTAAGTCGGTTTATAGGTTTCTTTCCTAATTTAGAGGCTTACCATGATGGGGTATGCTTTGACTTACGCACTGCGTCGTTTACTCATAGTATTCCTCTTCATACCGATTACCTTCTCCCAGCAGAAGCCACTGCTATTCATCAACTGATTAGAATGGATTATGAGAATATGCATCTTTTCCGCCTTTCACGTGTAGATAGGAATCGAATTGCCAATCTGATCCTGCATTATTATCGTATTCATGTGCCGAATATGCCCGACTTAAATAGTCTTCAAGTGTTGAGTGATCTTTTTGATTGATATGCTTCATGCTCTCCGCACCCTACGTATACCTTAATGTAATTTGTAATCTGTAATTTGTAATCTCCAAGGGGGAAGTGAATAAAAGGGAATGCTGATTTGCCTAATCACAGGTTCGTCTTTGCTGTTAGTTTTTAATCCTCATTGCAAAAGTATAAAAAATAAATGATACTACCAAATTTTGATGAGATTTTTCCTTTCTAAATCGTTGTAATGTGTTAATAGTCAGGTGTTTAAATTTGTTTAAGGTAGAATGAACTCTAACTGCTTATAGCAGAATGGTTTCAAGATAATAGCAATTTTCGTTTTCCCTCGATTGCAAATTACATATTACATTAAGGTCGTGGGGGGATGTCTGCCAGTAGATAAGGAACAAAAGTTTATTATTATTTTATTCATTATAAAACTATCATTTTTCACCTATTCGGCACCATGCGAAAAGCCTGATGAACCTTAATGTAATATGTAATTTGTAATTGTGTAAGTTCCATTGTTTCTTTATTTTAAAGTTTCCAAATACAAAGATAAGAAAAATATGGGCTTACACACTTTTTTAAGACAATACCGCCATTATGTTTATCTTGTTATTATGATATTTAGGAAAATCACAAAATCACAATCACAAAATCACAAAATCAATTATGGTAGTATCATGCT
>ERZ773196.596-NODE-596-length-22426-cov-75.205981_pt1 | contig 22426 bp, 24 predicted proteins | sample MGYA00581009_ERZ773196 | MGnify/ENA primary metagenome ERZ773196 (study PRJEB29015, sample SAMEA2738162) | human oral metagenome | biome: human oral; feature: human-associated habitat; material: saliva | place: China | collected 2243 ... | reverse complement strand
CATTGGTCAGATTCCCATTATGAGCCAAACCAAACTGCATATCATGAAAGCGGAAGAGGAAAGGCTGGATATTGTCTACCGAAGCTTCTCCCGCAGTCGCATAACGCACGTGCCCAATCGCTCCAGTTCCTGTCAATTTATCCAAATTAGCAGGATTTTTGAAGACTTCTGATAAAAGCCCCATATCACGATGACGCTTCAATTGTCCATGGTCATTGGAGAGGATCCCTGCCCCCTCCTGACCACGGTGCTGAAGACTATGGAGTCCAAAATAGGTCAATTTGGCAGCGTCTGGGTGACCCCAGATACCAAAAACACCACATTCTTCATTAAGAGATTTTACTTCGTATGTCATTTTATATACCTAATTTTTATTTGTGTATCATTCCTTAACGATACTAGAGCGAAATGATACGGCAGAAGCTCGTTTCACTCGCAACAATAAATCATTTGCAATTGTCGTAAGTTTGATCTACTTGATTTTACATTTACTGATGGTTATCTATTAAAAAATCTGCAAAGCCTATTTCCCAGTGAAGTATTTAACCGCTGATGCAAAGAGATGCTGGTCTTTATTTCCTGGAATATTTTGGAAGAGACCGTCTTCGAAACGTTCTGAGTGACCCATCTTACCAATAATTTGACCGTTCTTGCTGGTAATTCCTTCAATCGCATTAATAGAACCATTTGGATTATATTTAGAATCCATGCTTGGTTTACCTTCAAAATCAACATATTGGCTAAAGATTTGACCATTGTCACGAAGCTCTGCAAATTCCTCAGCTGTCACGACAAATTTACCTTCACCATGTGATACTGGGATGGCATGGATATCACCAACCTCAACTCCGGCAAGCCATGGTGAGTTGGTATTGGCAATACGTGTTTCAACCATCTTGGCCACGTGTTGGTTAGCATCATTGTAGAAGAGGGTTGGACTCATGCTACTTGCATCTTCAAAGTTACCATATGGAAGAAGACCTGATTTAACAAGGGCTTGGAATCCGTTACAGATACCAATGATTAAACCACCACCTTCGATGAAACTATCAATGGCTACACGTACTTTTTCATTGAGCAAGATGTTAACGATAAATTTAGCAGATCCGTCTGGTTCATCGGCTGCTGAGAAGCCACCTGCAAAGAAGATAATGTTAGCTTTTTCGATATTGTCAACCATGGTGTCAACGGACTTGACAATTGCTTCTTCATTCAGTGTGACAAATGGTACCAAGTTGACTTTTGCACCTTCTTTTTCAAAGGCCTTGGCGGAGTCATATTCAGAGTTAGTACCTGGGAATACTGGGATGTAAACTACTGGTTTTTCAACTGTTTCTTTAGCTTTGATCACAGCATCTGATGCCACAGCAGGTACTTCTTCCAACTCAGTTGCTTGTGCAAATTCCGTTGGGTAAACCTCTTCCAATTTACCTTGGAAGGCACTGTCAAGTTTGTGTCCATCAAGCGTTACACCATTGACAGTAAGTGTAAAGTCAGCTACTGTTTGTCCAATCTTGGCAACACCTGCAATCTCTTCTGGAGATGTGAAGACGAATCCACCCAATTGAGCTGTCAAGGCAGTATCAAGATTTTCAAGGGTTACAGTAGCACCGATATGGTTACCAAATGTTGCAAGAGCAAGAGCTTCAAGGACACCACCATATTTGACAGCTGATGCTGCTGTCACTTTATGGTCAGCTTGAATGGCTTCAAACTGAGCAAAGTTAGACTTGATAAGATCGAAGTCAATTTCTTGTGCCAAAACTTGACCTGGAATATAGTAAATATTTTCACCAGCAGCTTTGAATTCTGGAGAAAGAACCTTACGACTATCTGCAGTTGTTACCCCAAAAGCAACCAAGGTTGGTGGTACTGTCAATTCTTCAAAGGTACCAGACATAGAGTCTTTCCCACCGATAGATGGCAAACCAAGTTGAATCTGAGCTTCGATTGATCCAAGAAGAGCAGCTACTGGTTGACCAAAACGCTCTGCTTGTTTATCCATACGCTCGAAGTATTCTTGATAAGAGAAACGAGCCTTAGACCAGTTTGCGCCAGCAGCAACCAAACGAGCGGTTGCTTCGATGACCGCATAAGCCGCACCATGATATGGAGACCATTCTGCTACATAAGGGTTGAATCCTTGCGCCATGACAGAAGCAGTTGTTGTCACACCGTGTTGAACTGGTAATTTCTGTACAGAAGCTTCAGTTGGTGTGATTTGGTAGCGACCACCGAGTGGGTGATTAACTGTTGAACGACCAACTGAGCTATCAAAGATGGTTTGCAATCCTTTTTGACTGGCATGGTTAAGGTCAGCCAAGACTTCAAGAGTATCAGCTTCAAGGGTTTCAGCAGATGTTTGACGTTCTTCTGGAAGCTTGACATCCTTGTCAACCACCTTAGCATCTACAACCACACGTACACCGTTTGTATCAAGGAAACGACGTTCCAAATCAACGATTGTTTCACCATTCCAGTGCATGACAAGATTTGGTTTTTCAGTTACTGTCGCAACAACAACAGCATCAATATTTTCTTTGTTACATTCAGCAACGAAGGCATCTACATCTTCTGGACGTACCACCACAGCCATACGCTCTTGAGATTCAGAGATGGCAATTTCCGTACCGTTCAAACCTTGGTATTTCAATGGTACTTTGTCTAGGTCAATTTCAAGACCATCTGCCAATTCACCGATAGCTACGCAGACACCACCAGCACCAAAGTCATTTGATTTCTTGATCAGACGTGTCACATCACCATTACGGAAAAGACGTTGAATCTTGCGTTCTTCGATAGCGTTCCCTTTTTGAACCTCAGCACCAGCTGTTTCAACAGATTCAACCGTTTGAACCTTAGAAGAACCTGTCGCACCACCGACACCGTCACGTCCAGTCTTACCACCAAGCAAGATAATCACATCTCCAGCTTCAGGCTTTTCACGGACAACATTTTCCTTAGGAGCCGCACCGACAACTGCACCTAGCTCCATACGCTTAGCAACGAAACCTGGGTGGAAGTATTCACGAACATAGGTTGTTGCAAGACCAATTTGGTTCCCATATGAAGAATAACCGTGAGCTGCTGTCTTAGAAATGACTTGTTGCGGTAATTTACCAGCGCGAGTCGCTGAAATTGGCGCTGTAATATCACCAGCACCTGAGATACGCATAGCTTGGTAAACGTAGGAACGCCCTGACAATGGGTCACGAATGGCACCACCGATACAAGTAGCCGCTCCACCAAATGGTTCGATTTCAGTTGGGTGGTTGTGGGTTTCGTTCTTGAACATGAGAAGCCAAGGTTCTTTGACACCATTGACATCCACTTCAATTTCAACAGAGCAGGCATTGATTTCATCAGACACTTCCATGTCATCCAAACGACCATTAGCACGCTCATAACGTCCAAAAATAGTCGCCATATCCATCAAGGTTTGAGGTTTTTCTGTACGTCCTAGCTCGTCACGCATAGCGATATATTTGTTATAAGTCGCCTGCAATTGTTTTTGGAATTTAGAAGCTGAGAAGTCGATGTTTTTCAACTCCGTCTCGAAAGTTGTATGACGGCAGTGGTCAGACCAGTAAGTATCCAAAACCTTAAGCTCTGTTTCCGTCGGCACGCGCCCGATTGACTTGAAGTAGTCTTGAATAAAGAGCAAATCATCCACTTCCATGGCCAATCCTTGCTCTGCCTTATACTGTGCAAAATCTTCTGCCGTATAAGTTTCAAAGAAATCCAAACTTGGAATGGTCTTGTCAGACTCAGAGAAATCCTGCTTCGCAATGCCAACAGTGATATCTTTGAAACGAGAATCTACTGGGTTCAAGAGATAATTTTTAACAGATTCCAACTCATTAGCATCAATATCCTTGTTAACCAAGTACAATTGTGCTGTGTTTACAGTTACATCATTTGAACTACCTAACAAAAGCAAAGCTTCTTGTGAAGATGCCGCACGTTGGTCAAATTGACCAGGCAAACTTTCGATAGCAAAGAAAGCATAATTCTCAAGGTCAGTCTTAACCGCAGCTTCATCCAAAACAGTATCGGTCACTTGTTCAGAGAAGATATGTTTTTCCGCACGCGCAAACAAGTCCTCAGCCAAATTAAAGACATCGTAAACCTGAACAATACGAAGATCCTTCAAGGTTTTCAACTGAAGATTATGCTGTAATTCTTTTACTAAAGAGTCCGATTTCACACGAAAATCAGCTTTTTTCTCAACGAAAATACGTTTATCCATTTTAGTTCCTTTATTTCTATTCAAATAGGTTATCGAAGACGAAGGGATTCCGTTCCAAAATGATTACTTCAAGCCCTGCAATTTTTCCAACACAACCTTATAAACATCTGTCAAACTGCCCAAGTCCCTACGGAAAACATCCTTGTCCATATGGTGCCCTTCCGCATCCCAAAGACGGCAGTTGTCTGGTGAAAATTCATCTGCCAAGATGATCTTGCCATCCTTATCAAAGCCAAATTCCAATTTGAAGTCAATCAACCGAAGACCAATTTGTGCAAACCAATCTTTCAGCAATTCATTGATACGACGCGTTTCTTCCTTGATATAAGCAATTTGCTCATCGTTAGCAATATCCAAGAACTTGACATGCTCATCATTGATGAATGGATCATCCAAATCATCGTTCTTGTAGTAAAATTCAACGATTGGAGTTTCTAAGTCCAAACCTTCTTCCACGCCAAAACGTTTTGAGAAAGAACCTGCAGTCACGTTACGCAGCACAACCTCCAAAGGAATGATTGAAACCTTCTTGTTAAGTTGTTCTGTGTCAGAAATACGCTCGATAAAGTGTGTCGCCACACCAGCCGCATTCAATTTTTCGAAAATAAGAGACGAAATCTGATTATTCAGCACACCTTTCCCCTCTATGGTCTCTTTGCGAGCTCCATTCAGCATAGTGGCCTGGTCCTTGTAGACCGACTTAATCACATTTTCGTCTTCTGTAGTATAGATATCTTTAGCTTTTCCCGTATAAATAAGTTTACTGGACATTTTCTTGTTCGCCTTTCGCATTACTTTACATCATTCTAACACAACATACACTAAAAATCAAATATTACACGAACTATATTTTGTATAGTATCTGAAAAAGTACAGAAAAATCGCAAACGATTTTTCATTTGCGATTTTCTAAGATCGATTTGAGTTAAAAATAGAAACTTCATTCTTGTTTCAAAAAGCGGTCCAGATAGTAGCGTAAAAAACTCTTCCTACCTGTAATCATAGTCAAACGACCTTCAAGTCCATAACGAAGTTTTTCTGCTTGTTCAGCATTCAAATCCGTCTCTGCCTCTAATTTAAAGAAATTGCCCTTTTCTGTCTGAGTCGCACTGGTATCGATATTCGTAATCTTGGAGGTCAACACTAGCTGCTTATTGGCATCTGTTACTGTTGTAAATCGTACCTCATTTCCATGCTTGAGATCAGCCACTTCCTTAGAACTGATATAAGCTGTCAGTTTTGCCTTCCTCTCTCTAGACAACTGTGGAAAAAGGTGAGCAAGGATAGTTCCTTCTGGAATGATGGTAGATCGACTATGCTCAGGATTCAAATGTAGAACACCATCTTCTGTTGCTGTAATTTTCCCCTTCTCTAAAAGATTTCCTTGAATCTTTTTACCTGACTCCACTTCAAGAATTTTCTGATCCAAGAGCGTTAATTCCTGGCCTACCTTGGCTAGTTGCTGAGATTTTAATGACTCCAACTGACTTCCTAATCCAGATGCATAAGCTTGCTGGGCTCCTGAACCTGCATACTGTACTCGATAACCTGCAAGAGTTGACTCCAACTGAGTGATGTGAGCATCTAGCTGAGATAAGGCCTGCTGTTTGGCTTCCGATCCCTGCTCTTTTGTTGACTGATAAGACTGATAAATGACATAAGCTGGATGATCACTCTCTAAGACTCCATCAGCTTGAATAGCAGACTTGGCTTGCTGATATTCTTTAATTTTGGACTGGGTTTCACCGATGAGATTGCCTAACTCTGCCTGACTACCACTGGCTGCTGCATTTTGAGATGATATACTAGCATTTTGTTGCTCAACCTGACTTCGCAGACTAGCAGCTTGATTTAGATAATCTGAAAAACTATGCTGATAACCAAATTTATCTGCTTCAGGAAATTGATCACTTCCTGCTTGAAGGCTTGCTTTTAAATACTCCAGTTGAACCTTCTGATCCTTGAGCATTTCCAACTGACTAGCATAATTCTCAGCCTGAACTGCTTCTGCTCCCTCTTGGTATTGAACGAGAAGATCCCCTTGCTTGACAAACTTATTTTCAGCCAAATGGTTGGCAACAATCTTACTATTACTACTAGACTGAATGGTGGCAATGATACGAGCAGGTTCTACCGTAGCTCCAGCTGTCAAGCTTATCTCCTTTTGTGCAAAGATTGAAAAAACGATCAGGAATAAAAACAAGATAAAACTTGGAAAAATCACATAACTAGAAAAATTATGGTAACGACGATTGTAAAACTCAGCACTTTCTAAAAATTCTGATTGCATCTTTTCTCCTCTCTAACTATTCACCAAGCGGGCATAAAAACCACCCTGAGCCAGTAAATCCATATGTGTACCCTCTTCGACAATCTTGCCCTGATCCAAAACGACAACCTTCTCTGTCCGCTCAGCAATGGTTAAACGGTGGGCGATGAAAATCAAGGTCTTATCCAAAGCCATGAGATTATCGACAATTCGCTTCTCGGTCAAAATATCTAGACTGCTGGTCGCCTCATCCAAGATCAAGACAGGCGCATCAGTCAAGAGAGCACGCGCCAAAGCGATCCTCTGACGTTGCCCACCTGAAATGCCCGCTCCATCCGAAGTCAATTCTGTCTGGTAATTCAGTGGCATGCGCTCAATATCCTCCCGAATCTCTGCCAACTCCACTGCTCTCAAGATATCCTCCTGGGTCGTCCCCTCCTTAGCTCCGAGGAGAAGATTCTCCAAAATCGTTCCATTAAAGACGTAGGGCTGCTGAGGCAGGTAGTTGATATACTGGCGCAGAGCCTTTTTATCAATCTGATTGAGATTGACACCACCCAGACTAATCTCCCCCTGACTAGGATCATAAAAATTAACCATCATCTTAGCCAAGGTCGTCTTACCCGATCCTGAAATCCCTACAAAAGCCACTTTAGAGCCTTGTGGAATGGTTAGATTGATGTCCGACAAGACATCTCGACCATAGCCATATTTGTAGTGAACCTGCTTGAAATCCATATCTCCTTCTAGCAAGCTCAAATCCGAGACTGTTTTCTTTTCCTCAAACTCAGATGCAACCAGATAAACTTCATTGAGACGGTTATTGGCTACCTGCGCTGTCTGAAGTTTGGTTTGCAGATTGATGATATTTTCCAATGGATTTGTAAAGTAAATAAGCAAGGTATTATAGGTAATCAACTGGCCCAAACTCATCTTATTATCCATGACTAGGAGAGCCCCCATCCAGAGAATACCAACATTGAGCAAGAGTTGGGCAAGCTTTTTCAGAGCCTTTTGCTGACTTTCTGCCCGACTGTAGGTAAAAGATTTTTTCAGATAATCTACAAATTCCTTGTCAATCTTTTGGTAGCGTGAACTTTCACTAGTTAAGGACTTGATGGTCTCAATGCCATTGATGTCCTCAATAATAGAAGAAGACAGAACCGCATTGGCTTCCATAGTTTCCCGATTCATCTTTTCAAAGGGCTTCATAAAAGCAAAGATAATCACTGTGTAGATAGGAAGGGCTAGTAAACTCATGAAAAAGAGATTGCTATTCTGCGAAAATAGAACTACTGAAATAATCAAGACAGTAGATACATCCAAAAAGATTGATAGAATGGTCGAAGCCAGCGCATCGATGATACTATTTGCATCCGTGAAACGAGACACGATTTCCCCTGTCCTGCGTGTCGCAAAAAAGGACATGGGCAAATGAAAAACGTGCTTGATATAAGACAAAATCACATCAATGGACAAGCGTTGCCCCAAAACAAGTAAAAGATACTCCTGGGCATAAGATAAGATTTGCTGAAGGACATAAACGATGACTAGCCCTATCGAAATAATTCCCAGTGTCGAGCGCATCTGATCTGGTACATAAGTATCAATGATAGACTGCAGATAATAAGAACCCACAATGTTAATCAAGGTCACCAAGAGGGTCGCCAAAACGATATTAACAATCAAACCTCGCTGTTTCACTAATATAGGGATAAAGGAAAGCAGACCATTTTTTTGTTCCTTATGAGGCTTATAATTCGGAGATGGAGCCATAAAAATAGCGATTCCTGTCCACTCCTTGGCAAAGCGCTCACGAGAAATCTTGGTCAGCTTAACACTAGGATCTGGATCAGCAATATGAATGTTGTTCTTGTCCTGCCCAGTCACCACATAATAATGGAGCAATTTCCCTTCCTTAAGCACATGAGCCACAAAAGGAAAGGTTACATCCGGCAAATCAAACAAGCTCATGTCCGCCTTTATTGCTCGCGTCTCAAAACCAATTTCCTCTGCAACCTTGACTAAGCCTAAAGCCGTAGTCCCATCCATGGTCGTCTTGGCCAACTCTCGCAAGTGAGCCAGAGAATAATAACTACCATAATAACCAAAGACCATGGCTAATGAAGCCACACCGCAGTCCATCTGGTCTACCTGAGGACGATAATGCCGTTTACTAAATTTCATATCTTACTCCTTTTCCTAACAATCTCCAAAGAAAACTTTGTAAGATTATTTTATCCAAACAAAGAAGCAAAAAGAACATTATTTCTAAAAAAACAATAACTGCACCTGAACAGCACTTTTCCCTACATAAAAATAGGTAGAACAAACATTCTACCTAAAATATATATTTATAAAGATTTCTTTTTCTTCCTAATTCCTTTGTCAATCATGTACAAAACGATAATCGAAAACAGCGGTGGTACAATATGACTTTTTTCACTCATTGTCAGCTGAAATCCAAGTGTTGTTAGTATTTTGAGAATAAACATATTCATCAGAAATAAGAAAAGGAATGTTAGAAAGATTTTTAAAGTCTTATTCATTCCCATCCTGATTATCTTCTTTACCTCTTATTTTCTGGATAGCATGATATTTTACTGCTATGTAAATGATTAAAAGAAGTAGGGGATAAGAGAATAAATCTGAAAGCTCCATGAAATTTATGTTATACTTTCCTAGCAATAGTTTATAGTCTATTAAAACTTGCATGATAGAAAGTACAATACGTACTAGTAGAAGCAAGCCTAATAATATCACTTCTTTTTTAAACATACGAATATCTTTCTAACTATAATCAAACTACAGTTCATCAGCTTAACACCCCAACATTCCTCAAGATTGCCCGAATACTGGAGCCACAAAGTTCAAATTCATTTTATCAACCTTTATCACATTTTTCTTCACTTCTACAAAGTAAAATAAATACCATCAAGAATAGTGAAATTGTAGGCATGTCAAAATTTTCAAACCATGTAGGTAGATTTATTTTGTTTACATCAGCGACTATTCTAACAATGATATAAAGCATCGAACTGCAGCATACAGTAAACTCTAGCCAAGCTTTTTGTAACACTTGAACGACTTTCATCTCAAACTCCAATCTGATGTTCCATCAATTCCCAATCTTACTTTCTTTTGTTTTGTACTTGTATCCTACATAAAATAGACCAAGCAGAATTGGATAGGTTTCTAGATAAAACAAGGTATTGATCGGTTTTTTCAAAATAAAATACGTTGCGATATAGATAATGACTGACACGATAAAATAACCTTCAACAAATCCTAATAAAAATGTTTTCATAGCAGACTCCTGCTTTCTTATAAAGAATTTACTAGCTTTTTATCCACCTCGTGATGCCGACTGATAACCATTATACGCACCCCAAGCTAATAGTCCAACAGACAAAATACCACCACCAATTAAAAGTACTACTCCTCCACCATTGACTTCTTGCAGTTCAACATCACTTAACGTAGTATAATTTTGTTCAATAGTTTGTAAATTCGACATGTTTATCCTCCATTTTAATAATAAAAATTAGTTTTCTTTTAATACACCAATAATAATCATCAATACACTCATAACAAACGCAGACAACAGTCCTTTAGTAGTACTATTGAAAAAAGGTCTATCAAAAACATAATAATTATATGCAGATAATCCTAAACCAACGGCAGTCACCACAATTGTAATAACGAGTAGTATAATCCAAAATGTTTTCTTGCTCATATTTATCAAAAACTATGGATGAGTAATATAGTAGAACGTTTTACCAGCAGCTTCACCAACTTGGTAAATCCCCCAACCAATTGCAATACCCACAGAGACTACCTCCCAAGCAATTCCCCCATCCACTTCCATCAGCTCTTCTTCCGTAAGAGCTACAAAGTTCTGTTCCATTTTGTCAAAGTTTGTCATTTGTTTTCTCCTTTATTTTTATAGTTTTTTGTTTGTGATTTTTAACCTTTAAACCATTTTAAAAGCCAAATTGGATAAATAACTGAAATAATCATTTCTAATCTCCTTCCTCTTCTTCTCACTTGTCTATTCGAGAAATTATTTTAAAATAAACAGCTAAATCAAATTTATTTTAAGAACCACTTAATGAATCATGGATACATGATTGGCATAAACATGAAGCAATCTCCTTCCTTATCTTCTCACTTGTCTATTCGAGAAATAATTTTAAAATAAACAGCTAAATCAAATTTATTTTAAAAACCACTTAATTAACCATGGATACATGATTGGCATAAACATGAAGCAATCTCCTTCCTTTTCTTCTCACTTATCTATTCGAGAAATAATTTTAAAATAAACAATTAAATCAAATTTATTTTAAAAACCACTTGATCAACCATGGATAAAGACCTGTCACATACATCAGTAATCCCCCTTTTTTGTTCTCATCTCTTTATTCGTAAACTCAACTGTAAAATTTCAAAATCTTATCTTTTTTCGAGAAATAAAAAAACAACATGACTTGCATGTTGCTATATGTTAGATTTTATCTTTAATGGCTTTCAATACATCTGCCACACTTTGGAGGTGATCGATTTCTTCATCACTAATTTCGATTCCGAATTCATCCTCAATGGTTAGTACGAATTCCATCAAATCTACCGAATCAGCATCCAAATCATCCTTCAAGCTCAAGGCCTCTGTGACTACAAAGTCATCCCCTTGACGTTCTTGGATAATGGTCACGACACGGTCAAAAATTTCTTTTTCTGTCATATATATTATTCTCCTGAAAATTCACGCGCAGTTTGAGCAACTACGTCTGTTTCTAGCATGGTACGAATCTGACGAATCGTACTGTACACAGCCTTGGCATCACTTGAGCCATGAGTCTTAACAACCGGCGCCTTGACACCAAACAAGACTGCACCCCCAACATCTGAATAGTTGAGCTGCTTTTTCAAACCTTTAAGGCTATCCTTGAGAAGGAGAGCGCCAAGTTTTGCTCGAAGTCCGCCACCTGTAATGGTATTTTTTAGTAAGCCCATGATTCCCATGGCTGTACCTTCAATGGATTTGAGCACAGCGTTTCCCGTGAAACCGTCTGCCACGACAACATCTGCAACCCCCTCCATCAAATCACGCGCTTCCACATTACCGACAAAGTTCAAACTCTCATCAGCTGCTAGCAAGTCATAAGTTTCCTTGCGGAGTGGATCTCCCTTGCTGCTCTCTGTCCCGTTATTAAGCAAACCAACTCGTGGTTTTGCAATTCCACGAACATTTTTAGCGTAGAAAGAACCTAGGATGGCATATTGATGAAGATGATGGGCTGTGTTTTCTGCATTGGCACCAAGGTCTAGCATATCAAAACCTTTCCCATCAACTGTTGGTAAGGTTGACATAAGTCCAGGTCGGTCAATATTCTTGATGCGACCAACGATGAAAAATCCTGCCGCTAGCAAAGCACCGGTATTTCCTGCAGAGAGCACGGCATCAGCCTCCCCGTCCTTGACAGCCTTGGCCGCCAATACCATGCTAGCATTTTTCTTCTTACGGATGGCTTTTGTTGGCTCGTCATCCGAATCAATTTTCTCATCTGTATGGATAATGCTGACGCGATCTGTCGCTGTTAGATATTGCTTGATTTTGCTTTCATCTCCGTAAAGTTGAATCTCAATATCTGAAAAGTCAGCAAGGGCTTGATTGACACCCTCAACGATGGCTTGAGGTGCGTAATCGCCACCCATTGCATCTACTGCGATTTTTTTCATTTGTCTTCCTCTTTTAGTAATTGTCCCCAATCAGCTAGGGAATCAATAAATTTCTTTGATTTTAGGTGAATTCCTACGTATTCTTCATAAATTTGATCCATGAACTGACGCAATTCTTGCTTGATTTCAGACTTGAGCGAAATAGTCTCTAAAGTCTCAAAGTTAATAGCTTGAAATTGATTGAGCAGATAGGGAATGTTTGGATTCAGATGACAACGTTTCTCATCCTCATGATAATGCTCAGGACATAAGCAAGCGCCATATTTGAAAGAAAAATCAAAGGCCTGACCCACCCGATGGCAAAAAACACACTCATTAAAGTTAAGACTGATCCCAAAACGTGTCAAAATCTGAATTTCAAAAATATTGGTCAAAACTTGATAATCCAGACCCTCTTCCATCAACTCTAAAGTCTTTTGTAAAAAAGCAAACAAGGGAGCATCCTGTTGATTGTCCTGCAAACTAGCATCTGCCAGAGCTGCCACATAGGTCGCATAGGCCATGACAAAGAGATCACTATTGATTTTTGGAAAGGTCATCACCTCATGGTAGTCTTCAATATAACTAAGCCCATCATCATTGATTCGCAAAAGAAAACGAGCCAGCACCAAAGGTTGAATAACTGGAGCCAGTTTGGATTGACCAGCATGTTTGACAAAAAACATGCGCTTACCGACCTGCTCTGTAAAAATCTTGACTAGCTTGTCATCCTCACGAAAATTACGATTGTAGAGCACCAACCCCTGACTCGTAATAGACTGAATCATGCTTCTCTCATGTACTCCTCAAGACGTTTCATAGCCTCTCTGATGGTTTCCATACTAGCCGCATAAGACAAGCGCACATAACCTTCTCCATATTGACCAAAAGCTGCACCAGGGATAAAGGCAACAGCCTTCTTCTGAGCAAAATCCTTCAGAAAAGCAAAGGAATCTTGATTGTAGCCTGCTGGAATCTTAGCAAAGATATAAAAAGCACCATCTGGTTTGATAATCTCAAAACAAAGGTCAGTCATCTTCTCGATAATGTAGTCCCGACGTTGGATATACTCCTTCTTCATCGGCTCCGCATCGTTCTTACCAGCGGTCAAGGCTTCCACCGCAGCGTGTTGAGCCATAGTATTTGCAGCAGTTACCAAGTACTGGTGACTCTTGATTAACTGGGCTGTAAAGGCTGCAGGAGCAAAGATAAAACCTAAACGCCAACCTGTCATAGCATGGGATTTAGATAAACCATTGATGATAATGGCCTGATCTCTCAGCATAGTGCCCAGCGATACATGATTTTCCCCTGTATAAGTCAATTCTGAGTAGACCTCATCACAGACTACAAAAACCTCATACTTGCGTAAAACGTCAGCCAAGGCTTCCAACTGTTCGCGACTATAGGTAATTCCTGTAGGATTAGCTGGATAGTTGAGAATAACTGCCTTGAGCTTATCACCTTGCTCGATAATAGCTTTCTCTAGCATTTCAGGAGTTAAGACAAAACCGTTCTCAGTCGTATCAATCTCGACAATCTCTGCACCAACTAGATTAACAATTGGTTCATAACCAGGATAGGCAGGAGCTGGCAAGAGAACCTTGTCACCCTCTTCTAAAATAGCTGTCAAAGTAGCCGATAGAGCCTCTGTCGCACCAATTGTGACCAATATTTCATTTTCAGGATTATAGTCTAGCTGGTATTTTTCTCTTACAAAATCACTAGCTGCCTGGCGCAAGGTCAACAAACCACTCATCCCTGTATAGTAGGATTGATTTTGGTCAATGGCGCGCTTAGCCGCCTCCTTGACATGTTCTGGAGTTGTGAAGTCAGGCTCTCCCAATGTCAGACGTAGAACCCCAGGAATCTCTGAAATAGCCTGGTCAAACTGACGAATCAAGGAAACTTGAATCTTATCTAATTGTTTATTAAATCGCTTGGTTAAGTCCATAGATACCCTCCTTACTTAAAAGACATATGACTATTATACTACAAAAGCCCCCCAACCGCAAAATCACACTAGCATAAGCAACTTATGTATGTTCATTTAAATTCATTACAACACTACGTTTTTAGAATACTCAATGAAAATTTCATGAAACTAGGAATCGAGGTGAAAGCATAACTAAAGTTAGGTAAGCCGAAGATGACAACGTATTAGGAGATTTTCGACGAGTATTGAGAAGTTACATAAGGAAATAAATCGGATAGGGGTCAATATAAATCAGGTCATAAAAAAGTAAACGAAGATAATCAGGCTAGTCTAAATGAATTTAGTCAGATTCTTGAATTGCAGAAACATTTGAAAGATACAGTCAGACAATTTATTCAAAAACAAGAAAATCAAACAAAGGTACAGGACAGTTGGTTGTAATAAGAATTATTGTCGACATTCTCTCCTATTTATCCTAAACTTATAACTAAGGATAGGATGATGTCGGGTGACTGGTAACAGTTTGCTCAAAGGTTGCTGATGATTCAGCTTCAGATTCGGCACTACCTTCAGCTTTAGGCTGTAAAGAACCCGCTCCACCACTAGTCCTATTCGTTTCACTCTTGGAGTATATTCAAGAGTTTTTTCTTGCAAAAAAAGTTCAAAAAATATATACTAGCTATACACGATATAGAACGGAGATATACCATGACTACATCACTTGTTAAGCAATACAATTTTAAAATCAATGAGTTAGCAATGGAACAAGCTAGAGCCATTATCAAGGAAAAAGGAATGACCATGACGGATGCTATCACTCTTTTTATAGAGCAGATTGTCCTCGAGCAGGACTTGCCAATCAAGACTGCAGAAGATTTACACCGTGAACAGTTGATTGAGGAATTACAAGCTCAATCTGAACGAGCCTTAAGAGAATATGAAGCAGGAAAAGGGACTTCCCTAGACAGTATGAGGGCACGCTATGGCTTATAAAGTAATTATTTCTGATGAAGTGAGCCAAGCTATTGACAGTATTCATGATTACATCACTACTGTTCTTTTATCACCTCAGTCTGCTAAAAATACTGTGGGTAAAATTTTAGATGGCTTAAAAAGTTTAGAAGTCTTTCCTGAGGCTGGTTTTGACGCCGATGAAAAAATCGGTGTAAAGATTAACAGTAAGTACCCTACACGAGGAAAAATTATCGATCAGTATGTTTTACTCTACTTCATCGACCAAAAACGAAACACTGTTTTTTTATCTCACCTATTCCACACAAAAAGCGACTATGTCACCTTGCTACAAAATGGTAATTAAAAAAGCTCAACTGATTGAGGAGCCCACTGAAAAAGTCATCTAATTGATGGCTTTTTCAGTGGGCTCGTGGAGCTCTGGTATTTCTGTTTTTGCCAAGACTTCGTTACAGTTCTTGTAAATTTATTATCACATAATGGGAGCGAATTATCAAATAATTATTAAGTTCTACTTTCTCTTTACTTTTCTTCTGGACAAGACTATAATAAGAAGTGCTTATTTCGGAGGTTTTTATGTCATTTCTATCAAAAAACGGGGCAGGACTTTTAGCCTGTCTTATCATTTCCATCATCTCTTGGACCTTAGGGAGCTTCTTGCCTGTTGTCGGGGCACCTGTCTTTGCCATCTTTATTGGCATGATTCTCCACCCATTTCTCACTTCCTATAAACAACTAGATGCTGGTTTGACTTACAGCTCCAAGAAATTACTTCAGTATGCTGTTATCTTGCTTGGGTTTGGACTCAATATCTCTCAAGTTTTTGCAGTAGGAAAATCTTCGCTCCCTGTCATTCTATCCACCATTTCTATAGCCTTGATTGTTGCCTATCTCTTCCAGCGCTTTTTTGACCTAGATACAAAGCTAGCTACCTTGATCGGTGTCGGTTCCTCTATCTGTGGCGGTTCTGCCATTGCAGCGACTGCTCCTGTCATCCATGCCAAGGAAAAAGAAGTCGCACAAGCCATCTCAGTAATCTTTTTCTTCAATGTCTTGGCAGCTCTTATCTTTCCAACCCTAGGAACCTGGCTTCATCTATCAAACGAAGGTTTCTCCCTCTTTGCAGGAACTGCGGTCAACGATACTTCCTCTGTAACAGCCACTGCTAGTGCCTGGGATAGTCTATACAATACAAACACTCTTGAGTCTGCCACCATTGTCAAATTGACCCGTACCCTAGCTATTATCCCTATCACTCTCTTCCTCTCTTACTGGCAAAGTCGTCAACAAGGAAACAACCAAGGGGTAAAACTTAAAAAAATCTTCCCTGTTTTCATTCTCTACTTCATCCTAGCTTCTCTGCTAACCACCATTCTCACTTCTTTCGGTGTCAGCAATAACTTCTTTGCACCTCTCAAGCAACTGTCTAAATTCCTCATCATCATGGCCATGAGCGCTATCGGCCTCAAAACCAATCTCATTGCTATGATTAAGTCCAGTGGGCAGGCTATCTTGCTCGGTGCCCTCTGCTGGATTGCCATCATCCTCACTAGTCTTGGGATGCAGACCCTTATCGGTATTTTCTAAGACAAAAGGTAGCCCGCAAGCTACCTTTTTTTTATTGTTCAAGAATTAAGCGTGTATGTTCTCTCTTAATACAACGGTTCATCACGATATCATCGCAACCTCCAGCACGCAAGATTTCTTCCGCTTCTAGACTTTCAAGTCCTAGTTGTGCCCAAAAAATCTTAGCATCAGCCTTGAGAAAATCTTGTGCCACATCTGGTAGAAACTCACTACGACGATAAACATTAACGATATCTACAGGGAAAGGAATCTCAGCCAGACTAGCATAAGCCTTTTCTCCCAAAATCTCGCCACCTGCAGCCTTAGGGTTTACTGGTATGATTTTATAGCCACGAGCCTGCATTTCCTTGGTCACTCGATTGCTAGTTGTTTCCTCACGGTCAGACAAACCCACTACTGCTAGAGTTTTACTGGTTTCTAGATACTGACGGATCACGCCATCACTTGGATTGATAAATTCTTGAGTCATAAAAATCCTCCTTTTTCATCAGTATAGCATATTTTGAAAGGGTTTGCAGAAATTTACTATAAAAACAAAAATCAAAAAGTCCTCCCAAAATTAAACTATTACATTTAATTTTAAGAGGATTCATAAAAATTTTATTTAAAGATTATTCTCTTGTTGGTTTATATTTAAGTTCTTCACCATGTTGTTTGACAAAGTCACTCATCTCTGAGTCAGGAATTTGTCGAAGGTAGAGATTGGTACGAATTGTATCATCTTCTTCAAGGCAAGTTGACAGAACCATATATTTATCTTTTGGAGACACTTTAACATTTGGTTTCTTAACTTTTGCTTCGTCATAAATAGCTGTCAATTGCTTTTCAAAATCCGCGTCATCTTCAAAAGAAGTACGATAAAACGCTGTTGTTTCTGGAACTATAACCACTGCAATGGCTTCATAATAGTACTTTCTTTCCGGCGTTTCAATGACTACATAAGGATGTTTATCGAAATAATCTTGACTACTGAAGTAATTTACGTCTTTAAACATACGATGGTCAGGTACTTTACTTCCTCTAGCGTGAGCAAATAACCATGTTAAACGATCACTAAAGTCTTTTTTGTTATCTGTATCCATAAATACAGTTCCCATTAGAGGTTGATACCCACCATCAAAAGTTTTATCTAGATAAGTTGCGTTATCCGTTGTTTGAACGACTGGTTCATCTAACTGTGTGCCAGGAATATAGACATAACCAACTGTTTCAGAGTTTGTTGCGAGCAAGCCTTTAAATTTATTAGCCAGATATTCTTTTTCTTCTGTACTAACAGTATAGGCCTGCTTAGGAGCTTCCTGAGTAACTTTTACATCAGTAACATTATTTTGTTTATCTGATTTTGGAGCTAGGAAGCTATTATAGATAAAGAAGCCTCCCAAAGCAACGATAGCTACTGCAACGATTGAAGCAATTATTTTAGTAATTGGTGATTTCTTTGTCGTAGAACGTCTACTCATCTTTTCCTCCTCATTTTTTACCAAAAAAATCACTGAAACCAAGTTTCAGTGATTGGTTACTTCATTAAACAAATGAATTATTTAACTGCACTTGTTTTTGGAAGAGCTTTTTGACCTGCAGCTGCTGGAGCTTTTTTAGCGTCAGCTTTTTTAGCGTCAGCTTTTTGGTCTGCAGCTTTAACAGCTTCACCTTTGTCAACTTTAAGGTGTTCACCTGCTTTAAGTTTGTTAGCGTCGCGAGTCCATTGTTCAGACTTAGTACCAAGGTCTTTGTCGTTGTATTCTTTGATTTGAGCAGGAGTTGCTTCAACATCGTTGTTGTCAACCCAAACACCTGTTTCGTTTGACCAACGAGTTGCTCCAAGTCCAAGTCCGTCTTCGGCAAATACTGGAGCTGCTGCTGAGAATACAGCAAGAGCTGCTACTGATGATAATAAAACTTTTTTCATTGTTTTATCTCCTCTTTTTTTTAAAAATTTATTTCATGAGGGGTTGCCTCACTAATCAGATTATATCACATATATCTAGGTTGTCAAGCTTTTTCTTAAAGTATTTTTAAAATTCCTGGTAAAAAACGAGTAAAATTTATTATATTCTTAAAAAACAAGCAATATTCTCGAAAGATTAAGGAAAAAAATGGACTAAAAAACGAACAATTAGTGAAATTTTCACATTTTTCTGATCTAATTAAGAAAACTCCCAACAAGGTCTATCACTTTGTTAGGAGTTTTGTCTTATCCAACGAATTCGTTAGATTTTTTTCTCAATACTAAATAATGGAGATAGAGGACGTTTTTCATGGATACGGATGATAGCATCTGCCAAGAGATGAGCGATAGAGATTTGCTCAATCTTATCAATCAAACGTTCTTCTGGTAGGTAGATAGTATCCAAAACAACTAATTTTTTAATAGCTGATTTTTGGATATTATCCATAGCAGGCCCTGAAAGAACTGGGTGCGTACAGCTTGCGTAAACTTCGACAGCACCAGCTTCTGCAAGAGCATCCGCCGCATGGCAAATAGTTCCAGCTGTATCGATCATATCGTCAATCAAGATACAAGTCTTGCCTTCTACTTTACCAATGATGTTCATCACTTCACTGGTATTCATCTTGTCCACGCTACGACGTTTATCAATAATGGCAATCGGAGTTTTCAAAAACTCTGCCAATTTACGAGCACGAGTCACCCCACCATGGTCTGGACTGACAACCACATAGTCAGAACCAACCATGCCACGACGCTCAAAGTAGTCTGCAATTAAAGGAGCACCCATCAAGTGATCGACAGGAATATCAAAGAATCCCTGAATCTGTGCAGCATGCAAGTCAATCGTCAACAAACGATCCACTCCAGCTACTTCAAGCATATTTGCCACAAGTTTTGAAGTGATTGGTTCACGCGCTCTCGCTTTTCTATCCTGACGTGCATAGCCATAGTAAGGCATAACAACGTTGACAGATTCTGCACTGGCGCGTTTCAAAGCATCTACCATAATCAAGATTTCTAGCAGATTGTCATTTACAGGTGAGCTAGTTGATTGTAAGATAAAGACGTGTTTCCCACGGATTGATTCTTCGATATTAACTTGAATTTCTCCATCTGAGAATTGACGTACAGTCGATTTTCCCAACTCTATCCCAATCTCTTGCGCCACACGCTCTGCCAATTCTCTATTTGAAGAAAGGGCAAACAGCTTTAAATCAGAAAAAGACATGATTTCCTCCGGTATTTATGTATCACTTGTGTTTTTCACAACATTTTTCCATCTACCATTGTAGCGCTTTTTTCTTGATTTTTCAATAAAAAATAAGACAAGAATGGACATTTATCCCCTTGTCTTGTGCTCATTTATATTCCTTATATTCAAGCTGAAATGTGACAACTTAGACATTCTATCTCATAGGAAGATAGGAACTCACAAAGGAAAAGTTAGTATACCTCTCTCATACTGCCTGTATCCACATCATAAACAGCCCCTGAAATAACCACATCATCTGGAATCAATGGGCATTCTCGAAGTAACTGCATATCCTCACGAACACTCTCCTCAACGTCTTGAAAAGGGAGAAAATCTTGACCTGATACATCAACCCCCAATTCACATTTCAAGTGTTCTTGAAAATCCTCGTTATTAAAGGTTTGGGCACCACAGTCTGTATGGTGAAGAACTACAATCTCTCTTGTTCCCATTTGTTGCTGAGAAATCACGAGTGAGCGAATCATATCGTCTGTCACTCGACCACCCGCATTCCGTAAAATGTGAGCATCTCCAAGTGCTAACCCCAAAGCTTGTGCAACGTGCAGACGTGAGTCCATACAAGTCACAATGGCTACTCTTGTTTTCGGCTTGATTGGCAGATTTAACTGCCCATGCAGGGCAACATAAGCCTGGTTGGCTTGCATAAACTGTTCAAAATACGACACGATTTCCCCCTTAAAAATTTGATAATCAAACATTTCTCCTATCTTATCATTTTTAAGAGTATTTGTCAGCTGTCAACCTCCTTATTAAAAAACTAGGACAGAGACATCCAGCTTCTAGCTTAGGTTTCTGCCCTAGTTTTATTTTTATGAACCTTTTTGGATATACTTGTTAAGAGAGCCTGCAAAGCTTTGAAGATTGAGACTTTGTACATAGACTTCACCAGTACCTCGGAAGGTGTTAACCACTCCTTCACCCGTACCGATAGACTGCCAGAAGCCATTTTCTAAGTGGATATGATAGTCCAAAGATTGACTCCAAGCTACCACATGGGCATTGTCGATCGTTATTTCTTGGTTTTGCAGCTCAATTTTCTTAATAGAACCAAAAGCATTGGCCAAAAGAGTTCCCTGACCTTGGGTAGTCATCACAAAAAGACCACCTTGACCTCCGAACAGAGCTTTTCCAATAGATTGACGTTCCATTGTATAGAAGGCTGTACCATCAAGAGCTAGAAAGGCCCCATCATTCAATCGATACTGCTTTTCACCTAGCTCAAGAGCAATCACTTGACCAGGAGTATCTGGTGCTAGAGCAAGGTTGGCGTTGTCAGACTCTGCAACTGCTTGAGTAATGAAGGTACTTTCTCCAGAGACCATCGAACGCCCTACGGCTTTGACAAAACGCCCCAAACCAGAACCACTGGCATTAAGTTGGGTATTGAGGCTGACATTAGGTGTGTGGTAAACCATGCTACCGCGCTGGATATAGACGGTTTCTCCTTGATTGAGTGACAACTCTACCAAAGGAAATTGCATATGACTGTCCATAGAAAATTTCATAAGAAATTCCTCCTTGTTTTAATAAATGTTAGCAATAAAATAATGAGACATCTAAAATTGAGCTTAGCTATTAAGAGAATACTTTTTTCAAGACTTCCTGAATAGTCGTCACTCCAATCACCTGAATTTCCTTAGGTGGCTTAATACCTGTCAAGGAATTCTTAGGTACATAGATTTTTGTAAATCCAAGTTTAGCAGCTTCATTGATGCGTTGCTCGATACGATTCACGCGCCGAATTTCTCCAGTCAAACCTAATTCTCCTACAAAACATTCCTGAGGATTGGTTGGCTTGTCCTTGTAGCTCGAAGCGATAGCAACTGCGACTGCTAAGTCAATGGCAGGCTCATCCAATTTGACACCACCAGCAGATTTGAGATAAGCATCCTGATTTTGGAGAAGCAAACCTGCCCGTTTCTCCAAAACAGCCATAATCAAGCTAGCACGATTGAAATCAAGGCCTGTTGTAGTCCTCTTGGCATTTCCAAACATGGTCGGTGTTACCAAAGCCTGAACCTCCGCTAAAATCGGACGCGTCCCTTCCATGGTCACTACGATGGACGAACCAGTCGCACCGTCTAAACGCTCTTCTAGGAAAACTTGACTCGGATTGAGAACCTCAACCAAGCCACCTGACTGCATCTCAAAAATCCCAATTTCATTTGTCGAACCAAAACGGTTCTTGACCGCTCTTAGAATCCGGAAGGTATGGTGGCGTTCCCCTTCAAAGTAAAGAACCGTATCCACCATATGCTCCAACATACGAGGACCCGCCAAGGTTCCTTCCTTGGTCACATGCCCTACGATAAAGATAGCAATGTTATTGGTTTTGGCCAGCTGCATGAGTTCTGCAGTCACCTCACGCACCTGAGACACAGAACCTTGAACTCCAGAAATCTCAGGAGACATGATGGTCTGGATAGAGTCGATGATGAGAAAATCTGGCTGAATTCTCTCTATTTCTG
>ERZ773196.593-NODE-593-length-22479-cov-9.145648_pt1 | contig 22479 bp, 15 predicted proteins | sample MGYA00581009_ERZ773196 | MGnify/ENA primary metagenome ERZ773196 (study PRJEB29015, sample SAMEA2738162) | human oral metagenome | biome: human oral; feature: human-associated habitat; material: saliva | place: China | collected 2243 ... | reverse complement strand
CGCACCCGCACCGCGCGTCTGGAGCCGGTCACCGCCTCCCAACCGGTGGTCCGCCCCGCCAGTACCGCTGCTTCGCACGGCGGTAAGCGCACCTCGACGAACGCGAGCCGTGTGCCCTCGAGCGTCCGTGCGGTAGCCCGCACCGAAGAGACCCGAGAAGAGAAGCCTAAGCAGCGTAACCCGCTGTCCACTGTGCGCCGCCGAGCCCGTAAGCTCAGCCCGCCCACCATGCTCGCTGTTTTTGCGGCGATCCCGCTGACCCTGATTTTTATTCTGCTGCTCAACGTGCTGATTGTGACCCGCCAGTACGACATGGTGGATTTGCGTGCGCAGGAGCAGCGCCTCGTGCAGGAGAACCAGGCGCTGCAGCAGGAGATTGGCTTCAAGGAAGCCCCGCAGGATTTGGCGATACGCGCCAGCACCCTGGGTATGTTTGTGAGCTCTTCGCAGGCGACCCTGAACCTGCAGTCCTCCACGATTGAGGGCACCCCCACCCCGGCTGCAAGCCCCACCGGTGCTGAGGGAAACAAACAGGAGAACCTGATTTCGCCTCCGGCGGCCGGCTCGAACGAAAGCTACGCCAAGGGCATTGTGGAGGCTGACAAGTCTGTTCAGCAGCGACACAGCCAGGCGAGTGGTTCGGCTAAGGCATCTGCAAGCGCCTCGGCAAGCCCTACTCAGCAGGCTAACCCCGCCCAGCAGGCAAACCCTGCACCGAGCGCACCTGCTAGCCCCGCCGTGTCTGCCGCACCGAACGCCGCTCAGCAGCCCAGCCCTGCCGCTAGCCCCGCGGCAAGCCAAGCTGCACGATAAACACCATTGACCACAGGATGCACAGCATCACCGATAGACTAGACCAGCGAAAGGACCACCGCATGAGCTCCGACGCGCGTAAGAACGCGAACGAATCGGCATCCGGTCAGCCGGATCTGACCCGCCGTGGCTTTGTCGCAGGCGCCGCTGCCACCTGCGCTCTGGGCGTCATCGGTGCGAACCTGTTTATCCGCCAGGGCTTTGATCCCGGTGCGGTGGCGAATGCGTCCCGTCAGAAGCGTCTGCGCTCGCAGGTGCTTCCGGCTGTGCGCGGTCAGATTCTCGATATCAACGGCAACGTTATGGCGCGTACCGTGCAGCGCTATAACCTGACCGCAGATCAGAGCGCCGTGGCGACCTTCAAGCGTTACAACGAAGACCGCACCCAGAAGATTGAGGTCACCCCCAACCAGCTGGTGTACGAGATGGTCGATATTCTCAAGACTGTTGACCCGGGCATTACCGACGAGTTCATCAAGTCCAAGCTGGACGGCACCTCCAAGTACTCGGTGATTAAAGCAAATATCACCCCGGAAATTTTCAATAAGATTGATGCTCTGGGTGCGCCCTTCATCTACGGTGAGGCGTTCTCCCAGCGCCTGTACCCCAACGGTAGTGTGGGTGGCTCCGTGGTCGGCAAGTACAACATTGTTGAAGAGGCTGACGGCAACGGTAAGGGCGGCACGGTGTCCCGTAACTTCTCGGTGGGCATTGAGCGTGTCTTCGAGAAGGAGCTTGCCGGTACCCCCGGTGAGCGCACCTACGAGATTAGTGCTGATGGTGTGCGTATTCCGGTGGCTAAGGAAGAGCAGCGCCTGGCGGTGGACGGTAAGAATATTCGTCTGACCATTAACCGTGATGTGCAGTATTTTGCGCAGCAGGTGGTACGTGCTCGCGCCGAGGAGCTGAAGGCTGAATGGTGTACCGCCATTGTTATGGATGTGCGTGACGGCTCCATTTTGGCTCTCGCTGATTCCTCCACGATGGACCCGGGGGCGGCAACTATTGAGGATGCGGCGGACATGACTCCGCGCGCTATTTCGCAGAACGTGGAGCCCGGTTCGACCGAGAAGATGCTGACTTCTTCGGCGCTGATTGAGCAGGGCCTGACGACTCCGACTAGCGTGTATGATGTGCCCGCGACCCTCACGATTGACGGCCAGACTTTCAAGGATGCGTTTGAGCACGGGGCGCAGCGGCGTACTTTCTCGGGCATTATTCATGACTCGATGAACACCGGTACGGTGCTGGTCGGTCAGAAGCTCAGCAAGGAAGAGCGCTACAACTGGTTGAAGAAGTACGGCGTCGGCGAGTTTACCGGCATTGAGCTGACCGGTGAGGAGCAGGGTATAATCGCTGATTGGCGTGATTGGGATGGCCGTCAGCAGTACACTGTGCTGTTCGGTCAGGGTGTTGCGCAGACTCCGCTGCAGACCGCCATGATTTTCCAGGCGCTGGGCAATAAGGGCGTTCGTCTGAAGCCGCGCATTGTGGACGCGATCATTGACGCCGACGGTACCGAACATAAGCGTGCCGTAGAGCCTGGCGAACGCATGGTCAGCGAGGAGACTGCCGCTTCCTGCCTGACTCTCATGGAGAATGTGGTGGAGCAAGGCCACGCCCGTCCGGCGAAGGTGACCGGCTACCGCGTGGGCGGTAAGACCGGTACTGCGGAAACTCCGAGTGAGAAGGGCGGCTACGACGGCAACACGACGTCCTTTATTGGTGTGGCGCCGATTGAGAACCCGCAGTTCTTGGTGGCGGTGACCATGCAGCGTCCTGAGGGTAGCGTGGGTGCGAACGGTACGACGGCTGAGTTCTCCAAGATTATGGAGAAGACCCTGCACACCTATAATGTGCCGCGTTCTACCGGTGAACCGGAGTTGATTCCGCTTTTTGCTGAGGATAGCCCCAATAAGACGAGCTAAAGGCGAGCGGGGGAGAGGTTCCCGGTAGCTGATTCGTGATGAAGAAGCCCCGGGACTGAACACCTGTCGAAGCCTAAAGCCCGTAGAATATTGAATGACCCTGTGTGCCTTGAGCGCATTGACCATACAGAGCTCACCGCTTCGGACAGCGGAGAGGAAAGAAGGACGATGGATACCGCATCTCACGCACCCGGCCAGAACCTGCTGGGCGGCGACGCTCAGACTCTGCGCCCGAATTCTGTGCGCCCGGTGAGTTTGGCGCACCTTCGCGAACATCTGCAGGGATTGGGTGCTCAGGTGAGTTCCCAGCTGGCTAGTGGCGTTCAGGGTTCTGAATCCGGTGATTCTGTTGAGGTTACCGGTATTAGCATGGACTCCCGAGGTGTTCGCCCGCAGGACCTGTACGTGGCTCTGCCCGGTGCGAAGGTGCACGGTGCGCAGTTTGCTGAGGTTGCGTTGAAGCTGGGTGCTTCCGCTATTTTGACGGATGCTGCCGGTGCGCAACTGCTGGGCGAGGCGCCGGTGCCTGTCCTGGTGACTGAGAACCTGCGCGAGTACGTCGGTCCGTTGGCTGCGCTGATTTATGGTTCGGCGTCGTTCCCCGCTACTCACCGTTATGCGGTGACCGGTACGAACGGTAAGACCACCTCCACCTACATGCTGGAGTCGGTGTTCCGTACCGGCCTGGGTGTGAAGACCGGTCTGATTGGCACTATTCAGATTCTGATTGATGGTGTCTCGGTTCCTTCGAAGATGACCACCCCGGAGTCTCCTCACGTGCATTCTCTGCTGACGATTATGGGTCAGCAACAGGTGCGTTGCGCGGCGATGGAGGTGTCTTCGCACGCGATTGATTACCACCGTGTGGACGGTGTGAAGTACGCGGTTGCAGGCTTTACGAATCTGACCCAGGACCACCTGGATCTGCACGGCACCATGGAGCATTATTTCGAATCGAAGGCTCAGCTGTTCACTCCCGAACGCGCCGAGCTGGCTGTGATTACTGCTGATGACGAGTGGGGCGAGAAGATGTTCTCCGCCGCTTGCGAGCAGATGGGTGCGCAGCAGGTTCACCGTCTGGTGACGGCTCGCGGTGCCGGTCTGGCTGAGGTGCCCGCAGAGTTTGGTGCCCGCGACTGGGCTGTGGTGAAGGTTCAGCGTGAGGGCCTGGGCCACCGCTTCCACGTGGCTAATGGTGCCGGTGAGAGTGTTGAATGCTACACCGGTCTGCCCGCTGACTTTAACGTTTCGAATGCTGCACTGGCGGCTCTCATGGCGTACCTGGACACTGACTCCGCTGAGCGTGCGCATCTGCTCCCTGAGCTGGCGTCCGGTTCGGCTCTGACTCCGGTGGTACCGGGCCGTATGCAGCTGATTTCTTTGGCTCCGCACGCGATTGTGGACTTCGCGCACAACCCGGACGGTCTGACCCGTGCCCTGGAGGCGATGGACCGCCCCGGCGACGGCAAGGTCATGATTGTTTTCGGTGCGACCGGTGAACGTGACCAGCTCAAGCGCCCGATTATGGGCGCGATTGCTGCGCAGAACGCGGATATTGTGGTCGTGACTGATGACGATCCGCACGGTGAGGCGCCCGAGCCGATTCGTGCCGCCGTTGAGGAGGGCGCGCAGAAGGCTGAGAACCGCCGAGCCACCCAGATCCTGAATATCGCTCCGCGTGCCGCCGCTATTGAGGCGGCAATTGCCCTGGCGGGCGAGCACGATGCCATCCTGATTGCTGGCCGCGGCCACGAAACCGAGCAGGATGTTGACGGCGTGGATATCGCCCTGGACGACCGTGTTGAAACCGCCCGTGCCCTGCGTGCGCACGGTTTCGAGATTCTGCCTGATTACCAGCGCATGCTCGATGAAAGTGACTCTAAGACCGCTGAAGGTATGGTGAAGAATGATTAAGCTCAGCGCCGCCCAGATTATTGAGGCAACCGGCGGCACTGCTATCGGCCTGGATGGCCGTGAGGAGCAGGTGTACGCAGACTTCGCCACCACCGACTCCCGCGAGGTGCAGACCGGTACCCTGTTCGTGGCGAAGCCCGGCATGGTCACTGACGGCCACAGGTTCATCCCCATGGCGTTTGAGAAGGGCGCGACCCTGGCGCTGGTCGAGCGTGAAGTACTCGACGAGCAGGGTGTGCCGTACCCGAGCATCCAGGTACCCGATGTGGTGCTGGCGATGGGCGATTTGGCGCGCTACTCCATTGAGCAGATGCGTGCTCAGGGTGAGCTGACCGTTATCGGTATTACCGGTTCTGCCGGTAAGACCACCACCAAGGACCTTCTTGCCGCCATTTTCACCCCGGAGGGCCCGACCGTTGCACCGGTCGGCTCCTACAACAGTGAGGTGGGCGTGCCCCTGACCGTTTTCCGTGCGGATGAGTCCACCCGCTACCTGGTCATTGAGATGGGTGCGGACCACGTGGGTAACATCGAGTACCTGGCGAATATTGCGCACCCCGACCACGGTGCGATTCTGAAGGTCGGTACCGCGCACGCTGGCGAGTTCGGCGGTGTGGACAATATTGAGCGCACTAAGGGTGAGCTGGCTGAGGGCGTTCAGCCGACCGGTTCCCTGGCTCTGAACGCTGACGATGAGCGCGTGTTGCGCATGGCGTCGCGTTCGGTTGCCCCCATTACTTACTTTGGCGTGGGCGAGAAGACTGACGCGAACGGTCAGCCCTACGAACGCTACGTGGCGGCGCTGAACCTGCGCACCACCGACGCCGGCTGCCCCGAATTCACTCTGCGTCTGCCCGACGGTAGCGAGTACGAGATTTCCTCGCAGCTGATCGGTGAGCACCACGTGCACAACCTGCTGGCTGCGGCGACGATCGCCTACAACAGCGGTATTTCGGGTGAGAAGATTGCTCGCGCGCTCAACAAGGCGGCGGCAGCTTCGAAGTGGCGTATGGCCCGCACCGACCGTGCTGACGGCGTGACCGTCATTAACGACGCATACAATGCGAACCCCGAGTCGATGGCTGCGGCGCTGCGCACCCTGGCCCAGCTGGGTCGCACCGTCGACCCGGCGACCAATCAGCCGCACCGCACCTGGGCTGTTCTGGGCGCCATGCTGGAGCTCGGTGACGCCTCCGTGGAGGAGCACGACCGCATCGGCCGCCTCGTGGTGCGCATGAACATTTCCAAGCTGATTGCTGTGGGCGACGAGACGAAGCCCACCTACAATGCGGCTCACCTGGAAGGCTCCTGGGGTAATGAAGCGACCTGGGTGAAGACCCCGGAAGAGGCAGAGCAGATTCTGCGCGCCGAGGTCCGCCCCGGCGACATTGTGCTCTTCAAGTCCTCGAACGGCGCGAAGCTGGGCATTCTGGGCGACCAGGTTGCTTTCGCCGAGTACACCTTTGGCGCTGAGGAAGAGCAGGCACCGACCTGGCTTTCTGCCGGTGACTTTGTTGAAACCACCGATTTGAGCGACCACCTTGCCGCTCACCTGGACGGCGCCCCTAAGGGCGACCGTACTTCGACCGAACAGACCACGAACGAAGGGTAGCGCTTTATGATTACCGTGCTGATTGCTGGAATCTTCGGATTCCTCATCTCCCTCACCGCGCTGCCGGTGTTCATCAAGAAGATGAAGTCCCTCAAGCTTGGCCAGCTCATCCGTGAGGAAGGCCCGGCAGCCCACCAGCATAAGGCGGGCACCCCCACCATGGCGGGTCTGATTTTCATCCCCGCGGCGATTCTCGCCTACTTCTTGACCCTGGCGGTGAGCGCCCTGCTCTTTGGTACCGCGCCGGTACCGACCGCTACCGCGTGGCTGACCATCGCCTTCACCCTGGGTATGCTCGGTGTGGGCGCGGCGGACGACATCATGAAGTTCCGCAATAAGGGCAACGAGGGTCTGACTGAGAAGCAGAAGACCATCGGTCTGCTGGCTGTGACCCTGCCTTTTGCGTACTTGGCGTTCCAGTTCCCGAACGAGTCGGGGGCTCGCCCGGCGTCGACCGCTATCTCTTTCGTACGTGACCTGCCCATCGACCTGTTCGCGGCGGGTGCGGTCTTCGGCAGCATCCTGATGGTTGCGTGGATTACCATCATCTCCCTGTCCGGTACGAACGCTGTGAACTTCACCGATGGTCTGGACGGCCTGGCTGGCGGCATCATGATGACCATCTTCTCCGGCTACCTGACCATCAGCATCTGGCAGTACGTGCACGCCTGCTCCGCTGGCGCCGGCACCGCCTGCTACGATGTGCGCGACCCCGGTTCGCTGGCACTGATTGCCGCATCCCTGGTGGGTTCGCTGGCTGGCTTCCTCTGGTGGAACGTGTCGAAGGCACAGATTTTTATGGGCGACTCTGGCTCCCTGGCGCTCGGCGGCGCAATGGTTGCTTTCGCGCTGTTCACCCGCACCGAGCTGCTTCTGCTGGTCATCGCCCTGATCCCCGTGCTGGAAGTGTTCTCTGTGATCGTGCAGAAGTTCGTGTTCAAGACCAGCCGTAAGCGTTCGGTCGCAGCGGGGGAGAAGCCCCTGCACGCGCACCGCTACTTCCGTATGACTCCCTTCCACCACCACATGGAGAAGGTTGGCGTCAACGGCAAATACTCAATTGATAAGCGAGGCATTGCCCCCGGTACCGTCAGCAGCGGCGAAGTGAACTCCGTGTTCCGCCTCTGGGTTGTTAACGCCCTCTGCGTGCTCGTTGCCCTGGCGCTGTTCTTCGGTGACTGGTTCTCGCAGACTTCTGGAGTGATTCACTAATGTCAACTAATGAACAGCCGGATGCCGCTCGCATTGAAGCGAACGCCGCCGCTATTGCGGTAAACCCGGTGTATGAGAACGAGCGCCTCGCGGAGCTGACTCACTGGGGTGCCCCCTGGGCTAACCTGCGCGTGGTCGTGGTGGGCATGGGCACCAGCGGTGACGCCGTGACCGATGTGCTCGCCCAGCTGGGTGCACATATCGTTGCCATCGACGGGGCAGACACCCCGGAGAAGCGTGAGCGCATCGAGATTTACAAGAACGCCTACGGCAATGTTGAGGGCCTGTTCGGGCCCGAGCACATGCGTGCACTGCCCCTGGTGGATGGTCAGGAACCCGAGCTTGTGGTGACCTCCCCGGGCGTGCGTCCCGACCACCCGGTCATGCTGGACGCTTACGAGCGTCGCATCCAGATTTGGGGCGATGTGGAGCTGGCGTGGCGCCTGAATGAGCGCAGCGACCGCCTGACCCCCAAGTGGCTGTGCCTGACCGGTACGAACGGTAAGACCACCACCGTGGGTATGGTTGATTCCATCCTGAAGGCTGCCGGTAAGAAGTCTATTCAGGTGGGTAACGTGGGCATGCCCATCGTGTACGCCATTGCCGACGATGAGCCCTACGAGTTCTTCGCGGTGGAGCTGTCCAGCTTCCAGCTGCACTGGACCTACTCGATGTCCCCGTACGCTTCGGTGGTTCTGAACATCGCTGAGGATCACGTGGACTGGCACGGCTCGTTCGACGCCTACAAGGCCGATAAGGCACGTGTGTACGAGCACACTCAGGTTGCCTGCATCTTCAACACCGACCACGTGGACACCCTACGCATGGTCGAGAACGCGGACGTTATTGAGGGTGCTCGCGCGATTGGTTTCAGCTCCACTGAGATGCCCGCCGTGTCGATGCTCGGCCTGGCTGAGGATATTCTGGTGGACCGCGCCTTCTTGAAGAACCGTTACAACGAGGCGTACGAGCTGGCGGTCCTGGAGGATCTGGCTCCGGCACCCGGTAAGATGCCCGCGAAACACACCGTGGAGAACGCTCTGGCGGCTGCGGCGCTGTGCCGTGCGGCTGATATTGACCCGAAGGCTGTGGGCGCGGGCCTGCGTTCTTTCAAGACCGGTGCGCACCGCAACCAGCTGGTGGGCTACGCGAATGACATCATGTGGGTGAACGATTCGAAGGCTACGAATCCTCACGCCGCGAACGCGTCGATGAGCGGCTACCCCTCGCTGGTGTGGATTGCTGGCGGCCTGTCGAAGGGCGTTGAGTACGATGAGCTGATTGCTGCTCACGCTAAGCGTCTGAAGGCTGTGCTGATTATCGGTACTGATACTGCGGCGCTGAAGTCGGCGTTGGCTAACCACGCTCCGCAGGTTCCGACCTACAATATGACCGCCGCTGTGGCTGATTCTTCGGACGGTGTTGCCGTGATGAACGCGGCCGTTGCGAAGGCTGCTGAGCTGGCGCATCCGGGTGATACCGTGCTGATGGCTCCCGCGTCTGCGTCGATGGACCAGTTCAAGAATTATGCGGTGCGCGGTGATGCGTTTGCGAACGCTGTTGCCGCCCAGCTGGCAGACTCTTAGGACGTTGCCTGCAGGGGGCGTCTCGGGTGACCGGGGTGCTTTTTGCGGGTTCTTCTCGGGGGTGGGATGGTAACGGTGTCCCACCCCTGAACCTTTTTCGTGTAGTCGCCACGACGAATCCGTGGCAGTTGAGGCCTATAGGAGGGCATGTGAGTACCAGCGCATCTTCGGAGCGTTCGGCTTCTTCGGCGCGTTCGACCGCGAGTGGTCGTTGGGCGTCTTTGCGAGCCGGTTGGGAGGATTTCTCTGCGCCGTTCCGTGCTCGTGCCGATAGGCTGTACCGTCGTGGTTTGAAGGCTGACCTGTGGGATGTGCCGGTCATGCTGCTGGTCACCACCTTGGGTCTGGCTATTTTTGGCTGCATTATGGTGCTGTCGGCCTCGAGCGTCACCATGATTTCTCAGGGCCAGTCGCCGTTCTCGCAGGTTTCGTCGCAGGTCATGTTCTTGGTGCTTGGCGTGATTGCGATGGCGGGTATTACGCGTATCCCGGTGGGTGTCTACCACAAGAAGTTTGTGGTGAACGCGATGCTGATTGCCGCGTTGGTCATGCAGCTTGCTGTGGTGGTTGTTGGCGTTGAGGTGAACGGTAACCGTAACTGGTTGAAATTCCCCGGCGGCGTGCAGATCCAGCCGTCGGAGTTTTCGAAGCTGGCGATTATTATGTGGCTGGCGTGGGTGTACAGCCGTCACGGCGATATTTCTCGCAGTATTTGGCGTACGCTGTTCCCCTCGATTTATGGTGTGGGTGCCCTGGTGCTGCTGATTATGCTTGGTGGCGATATGGGTACCGCCATGGTGTACGGCTTTATCTTTGTGGGCATGATGTGGCTGGCGGGCGCTTCTCGCAGCTCGCTGCTGAAGATTGGCGGCGCGTTTGCGGTGTTGGCTCTGGTGGGTGTTCTCAGTAGCGCGAACCGTGTGGCTCGTATTTTCGGTGTTTGGGGCTCGTGCACGAACGCTAACTGTGACCAGGCGAATTCTGGTGAGGTGGCGCTGACGACCGGCGGCTTCTTGGGTGTTGGCCTGGGCCAGTCGCGTCAGAAGTATAACTACCTGGCTGAGGCGCATAACGACTATATTTTCGCCATTATTGGTGAGGAGCTGGGCCTGCTGGGTACGCTGGCGGTTCTGCTGCTGTATGCGGGCCTGGTGTATTGCGCGGTGCGTATTATGCTGCGCACTACTGACCCGCTGGTGCGTTTGGCTACGGGCGGCATCATGATTTGGCTGAGCTCTCAGGCGATTATCAATATGGGCATGGTGTCCCGTATTTTGCCGGTGATTGGTGTGCCTCTGCCGTTTGTGTCCTATGGTGGTTCGTCGCTGTTGTCTTCGTTGTTTGCGGCGGGTTTGTTGTTGGCGTTTGCGCGGCAGACTCCGTTGCGTGGCGCGACGGCACCGTCGAATATTGAGACTCAGAGCGTGCGTGAGGTTCGTCGTGCGAATGCTGATTGGCATCGTCGTACGCCGTTGCAGATTGTGCTGAATCAGGAGGAGGCAGCTCGTGCGGCTGCCGGTGGTCACCTGCTGAAGGAACATAATCCTTTGAAGGTTGTTTTCGGTCCGGAGAGTACGTTGCGCCGCTGGTTGGGTTTTGCGCCGGATCAGCAGCGTGAGCTGGCTCGTATGGCTCGTGAGCAGGAGAAGGAGCGTATCCGTCAGGAGAAGGCTCATATTCGTCAGGAGGCGGCGCAGGCTCGTGAGGAAGCTGCCCGTGTGAAGGCGGAGCAGAAGGCCGCAGCGCAGAAGCAGAAAACTGAGGCTCAGAAGCAGAAGGCTGAGGCTCAGAAGCAGAAGGCCTCGCAGAAGCCTGCACCGACGAAGGCAGCGCCGAAGAAGGCTTCCGCTCAGCCTCGTACCGGTCAGCAGGCTCGTGCTGCTCAGAAGCAGACCGCTCAGAAGACGACTGTTGCGAAGCCTGCGGGTCAGAAGCCCGCCGCACCGCAGCAAACGGCACCGAAGCAGGCTGTACAGCAGCGCCCCGCCCAGCCTCGTACTGCTCAGCAGCCTGCTACGCAGAAGCGAGTGCAGCAGCCTCGTGGTGCTCAGCCCCGTAGCGCCCACCCCCGTAACGTTCAGCACCGTCCGTCGGGTTCGCTGCCTGCGGGTCTGCAGCCGCTGCATCCTGAGGATCGTCAGCGCCGCGCGCAGCGACAGGGTAATCCTCGCCAGGGTGCTCAGCGTCAGGGTGCTCAGCGTCAGGCAACGCCGCGACAGGGCGCTCAGTCAAGGGGTGCTCAGGCAAAGGGCGCTCCGAAGAACGGCACTCAGCAGGCGCAGCGTCCGGCTCAGGGCGCGGCTCGGAACTCCACTCCGCGCAACACCCGCAAGCAGGGCTAAACCCCGCGGAGCCCGCTCCGTGAAGCCTGCATATCGGGGGCTGACATTCGGGGGAGTGAGCTACGGTTCGTGCCTCTACCCGAAATGAATATGTGCTGAATATAAGATAAAGCCCTCGCTATTGAGTTGTAGCTCAATGGCGGGGGCGCTCTTTTGAACAGGTGCGATAGCGTAAAATGATGCTGTACCGATGTGTTGGGAGAAAGACCTATGACGAAGAAGGCGCCCTCTATAGTCTTCGCCGGTGGTGGCACCGCCGGTCATATTAATCCGATGCTCGCGATTGCGCGTGCGGTTCGTGATCTTGAACCGAACGCTAAGATTCTGATGCTGGGCACTGCGGACAAGATGGAAGCCGAGCTGGTTCCGGCAGCTGGTTTCGATATTGAGTTTATTCCTCGTGCGGCGTTCCCTCGTAGCATTAACCGTGCCGCTTTGGCTTTCCCCGCTAAGTTCTTTGGTGGCCTGTCGAAGACCCGCCGCATCCTCAAGGACGTAGATGCAGATGTGGTCGTTGGCGTGGGCGGCTACGTGTGCCCTCCGGCGTATTTGTCGGCGTTGATGTCTAAGATTCCCGTGGTGATTCATGAGGCGAACGCGAAGCCCGGTTTGGCGAACCGCCTGGGTGGTACGTTCGCGAAGTTCACCGGTGTGGCGTTCCCTAATACTCCGTTCCCGCGCGCGACCCTGGTGGGTATGCCGATGAAGGATGAGATTGCCTACCTGAACCGTGAGGCGCACCGTTCGAAGGCTCGCCGTAACCTGGGTCTGGACCCGCAGAAGCCGACCGTGATTGTGACCGGTGGTTCGTTGGGCGCGCAGAGCCTGAACAATGCGGTGGCGGCGTGCCGTGACCACTTTGCGGAGTGGGACTTCCAGATCCTGCATATTACCGGTAAGGGTAAGACTGTTCTGGACGAGAACGGCGAGCCGCTGAGCGCGCCGAATTACCGTCAGATTGAGTTCAGCAACGGCATGCAGGATGTGTACGCTGCCGCTGATCTTCTGCTGGTGCGTTCGGGTGCGGCGACCGTCAGTGAGGTTGCTGCGGTGGGTGTTCCCGCGATTTTTGTGCCGCTTCCCATTGGTAATGGCGAGCAGGCTCTGAATGCTCGTTCTCTGGTGGAGGCGTCTGCGGCTCTGCTGGTGAAGGATGCAGAGGTCACCGGTGAGTGGTTTGCCCGTGAGATTCCGGCTCTTATGGCGAACCCGGAGGAGCTGGAGCGTATGGGCGCTGCGGCGTATGAACTTGGTATCCGTGACGCGGCGCGCGTTATGGCTGAAGCAGTATTGAAGGCAGCTGAGAAGTAATGACTGAATTGATGAATCTTGAGATGGTGTTGCCGGCACCGCTGAACCCGCCGTTCCCTGAGCGTGCGAAGATGAGCGAGTTGGGCCGTGTGCACTTCATCGGTATTGGTGGCGCGGGTATGAGCGCTATTGCCGCTCTGATGCTGCAGGCTGGTGTGACGGTGAGCGGTTCTGACCGTGCCGAGTCGGCTGCTGTTGAGTCTTTGCGTGCTGCGGGTGCTCGTGTGGGTGTTCCTCAGCAGGCTGAGAACATTGTGGACGTTGATACCGTGGTGATTTCTACTGCGATTCGTGAGGATAACCCGGAGCTTGCTGCCGCTCGCGCGCAGGGTCTGCGTGTACTGCATCGTTCTGAGGCGCTTGCCGCTGTGATGGGTGAGTCTCAGGTGGTTGCTGTTGCCGGTACTCACGGTAAGAGCACGACCAGCTCCATGATTTCTGTGATGTTTGATCAGCTGGGTGCGGAGCCTTCCTTTGCGGTGGGTACTGTGATCGCTGGTCGCGGCACGAACGCTCACTTGGGCGCTCAGGGTCCGGAGTCGATTTTTGTGGCTGAGGCTGATGAATCGGACGGCTCGTTTGTGCGTTACCGCCCGGCTATTGCTGTGGTGACGAATGTTGAGCCGGACCACCTGGACTTCTACGAGACGGACGAGCGTGTCTTTGAGGCGTTCAACCGTTTTGTGGGCTCGCTGGCACCTAACGGTGTTGTGGTGACCTGCGCTGATGATGCGGGCGCGGCTGAGTTGGCGGCTCGTTCTCGTGCGGCGGGTGTGCCCGTAGTGACCTACGGTGAGTCTGAGGATGCTGACCTGCGCATTAGCGAGATTACCAGCGCGGGTTCTTCCTCGTCGTCGCACCTGTCCTGGTCTTTTGAGTGCCGCGGCGTGCATTATGAGGGTCAGCAAGATCTTGCTCTGAAGGTTCCCGGTATTCATAACCAGCTGAACGCTTCGGCTGCTTTTGCGTCGGCGTTGATTTCTGGTTATGAGGCTGCCGATATTGCTCGCGCTCTGGCTGAGTTTGTGGGCGCTGACCGCCGCTTCACCCTGCGTGGTGAGGTTGCGGGTGTGAAGGTCTTTGATGACTATGCGCACCACCCGACCGAGGTGTTCCGCGCTCTGGAGACAGGCCGTACCGTGGCTGATGGCCACAACCTGTATGTGATTTTCCAGCCGCACCTGTTCTCTCGTACTCGCGAGTTCGCGAAGGAGTTCGCTGAGGCCCTGTCGATGGCTGACCGTGCTCATGTTCTGGATATTTACCCGGCTCGTGAGCTGCCGATTGAGGGTGTGACCAGCGAGCTGATTACCGGTGCTGGTTTCTCTGAGGTTCGTTACGCTACCGCTGAGGACGCTATTGAGGATATTGTGACCTGTGCTCAGGACGGCGATATTGTGATGACCGTTGGCGCTGGCGATGTGACCGCTTTGGGTGCGCGTCTGCTGGAGTCCCTGCAGGTCCGTCACGGTGGCGAGTCGAAGAAGTCGGAGGCTTAGGCTGTGCCGATGAGTTCTGGTCTCTCTTCGGAGGGGCATTCCTCCTCGCGCGCGCCGAAGGCCCCGCGTTCGCGTGCTCGTCTGCGTGCCCAGCAGGCACCTGAGAATGTGCAGACTGAGGTGGCACCGGCTGAGGCGGTACAGGCTAAGTCCGTGCAGCCTCAGGTAGCTCAGCCTCAGGCGGCAAAGACCGTAGAGGCTGCCGAATCTGTAAAACCTGCAGCATCCGCCCAGCCTGCCTCTTCTGGGGTATCTGCCGGCTCTGCCGCTACTCAGCCTTCGAGCTCTGTGCGGCACATGCCCCGTAAGCCTGTGGTGCATAAGGCTTCTGCTCAGCACGGTACTGATTCTTCGGCTTCCAAGAGCGCTGCGGCGGTTCATTCTTCGGCGCAGTCTTTGAAGGATTCGGTGCGTTCGGCGCTGATGACCGGTCGTACCGTGTCTGAGGTTGAGCACGCTCCCGTGCTGTTTGATGTTGAGGCGTTTGAGGATTCTTCGTCTAAGACTGCATCTTCTAAGACTGCATCTGCTCAGGTCGCGTCCTCGCAGTCGGAGAAGAGCGTAGGCAAGGATAGCGATAAGGGTTCTGACAAGAAGTCGGTGTCCACCGCTGGCAAGGCGTCTGCTGGTTCTGCTGAATCTCGCGAAGAGTCTGCCGCTCCGAAGACTGAAGAAAGCGCCGACAAGAGCGCCGATAAGGCGGGGGAGAAGGCTGCTGAAGAGCCTCGCCCCGCGAGCCGCTTTGGTCGTTGGCGTGCTGAGCGTGAGCAGCAGCGTGCCGCGGAGATTGAGAAGGAACGCGAGCGTGCGAGCCGTCAGGCTCAGCGTGAGCGTCTGCGTCAGGATCCGGGTCTGGACGGTCTGCGTGCTGAGGAGCGCCCCCGTAAGGAGCGTGCGCCTCTGACTCGTGCCCGTAAGCTGCTGTACACTGCCTCGGCGTTGGCTATTATTGCGGTGCTGTACGTGGTGCTGGTCTTCTTCTCGCCCCTGCTGGCGACTCAGAAGATTACGGTGCACGGCGCATCCCTGCTGGAAACCAGTCAGGTGGAGCAGAAGCTGGAGCCTCTGCGCGGTGTTCCGCTCACTCGCATTGACGAGAAGAAGGTGCGTGAGCTGATTGGGCAGGATAATGTGATTCGTAGCGTGCAGGTGGAGAGCCGTCCGCCGCATGAGCTGGTGGTGACCCTGAAGGAGCGTACCGCGGTTGCGGTTGTGAAGCAGGGCGATACGTACCATACTGTTGATAGTGATGGTGTGAGCCTGCTGGAGTCGGCGACTCAGCCTGATACTTCGGTGCCGCTGGTGCGTTTCAGCGGTGATGACCCGCAGACTTCGGCTGAGTTTCGCACTATTTCTACCGCGCTTTCGGCGATGCCCTCTGAGCTTCTAGCTCAGGTTAAGGAAGCCGGCGCCACCTCAACCTCAAGTATCACTCTAACCTTGAGGGATAATACTACGGTGCAGTGGGGAACCGCTGAAGAGAGCGAGTTGAAGGCTAAGGTCTTGCTCTCCCTGCGCCAGGCTATTGCCAAGCGTGCTCAGGAAGAGAAATCTTCCGAGGCACAGACGCAGAAGGTGACCGTCTATGACGTGTCTGCCCCGCGCGTACCGGTGACCCGTTAGGGGAACCATTCAGGCGCTTTATCCTCCCTTTTTGTGTGAAATCCACAAAAAGAGGGGGTAATTGCGCTGTGTGACTAGGAACCGACAAAAACAGTTTGGTATCCTAGCAGATAAAGTCATTCTTTAGAGGAAACCTTCAGGCTTAGATTAAGCTGCGGGTCTTCCGAAGCTGGAACACGGAACAATCGAGGAATACATGGACGCTGGAACTCCCCAGAACTACTTGGCAGTCATCAAGGTCGTTGGTATCGGCGGCGGTGGCGTCAACGCAGTCAACCGCATGATTGAGGTTGGTCTGCGCGGCGTTGAGTTCATTGCTATCAACACTGACGCTCAGGCTCTGCTGATGTCCGATGCAGACGTTAAGCTGGACGTTGGTCGTGAGCTGACCCGCGGTCTTGGCGCGGGCGCAAACCCCGAGGTTGGCCGTCAGGCAGCCGAGGATCACGCGCAGGAAATTGAGGAAGTCCTCAAGGGCGCAGACATGGTCTTCGTGACCGCAGGTGAGGGTGGTGGCACCGGTACCGGTGGCGCACCCGTCGTGGCACGTATTGCCCGCTCCCTCGGCGCTCTGACCATTGGTGTGGTGACCCGCCCCTTCACCTTCGAAGGCCGCCGCCGCTCCAACCAGGCTGAGACCGGTATCGCCGCTCTGCGCGATGAGGTTGATACCCTGATCGTTATTCCGAACGACCGACTGCTGTCGATTTCGGATCGTAACGTCTCCATGCTGGACGCATTCAAGTCCGCTGACCAGGTTCTGCTCTCCGGTGTGCAGGGCATTACCGACCTGATCACCACCCCCGGCCTGATCAACCTTGACTTCGCTGACGTTAAGTCCGTCATGCAGGGTGCAGGTTCGGCTCTGATGGGTATCGGCTCGGCATCCGGTGAGGACCGCGCAGTGAAGGCAGCTGAGCTGGCTATTGCATCGCCGCTGCTGGAAGCATCCATCGACGGTGCACACGGCGTTCTGCTGTCCATTCAGGGTGGCTCCGACCTGGGTCTGTTCGAGATCAACGAGGCTGCACGCCTGGTTCAGGAAGTTGCTCACCCCGACGCAAACATCATCTTCGGTGCTGTTATTGATGACGCACTGGGCGATGAGGCTCGCGTGACCGTGATTGCTGCTGGCTTCGATGCAGTGAACCCGGAGACCAACTCCAACGCTTCCACCGCTGCGGCTACCCAGGCTCAGCGCACCCAGGCATCCTTCGGCGGTTCCACCGCTGCTCCGGCTGCTAACGGCTACGGCTACAACGCACCCGCTGCTGCTCCGGCTTCCACCGGCGCTGCTGGCTTCGACGTTGACCTTCCCCCGGTTGTGGAGGAAGCTCCGGCTCGCCGCGACACCCTGGACGTCCCTGACTTCCTGAAGTAGTCTGCCCGGCTGTGAACGCCTAAGCGTTGCATGGCTGAGAGTCTTATGAAGCTATAGGGGAGCTGAGAAACACGCACATTGTGCTGTTCTCGGCTCCCCTTTGCTATACCCGCCGTTATACCCGCTGACATCTGATAAGGAATAGAAGATGAGCGATAACCCCAAAACTTCGCTACTTGCCTCTGCCGATACCCTCACCCTGGGCCCCTGGCGTGTGCGGGTGGGCTTCACCTCCCGCGCGGCGGGCAACCTGGGCCTGCACGTGGATGATGAGCTCGGCGGCGGTATGGACGCCTCGCTGGTGCGTACCCTCAATCACCGTGCCGCCCTGGAGGAGGCGCTGGGTACTGATCCGTTCTTCTACCTGAACCAGGTGCACGGCGTGCAGATTGCCTACCCGGAAGATTACGCGGTGGAATCCTACGCGCCCGGTGCCCTGCAGGAGCGTACGGTTGAGCGTGCCCGCGCGGTGCTGGAGAACTCGCCGGTCGCCGATGCCGCCATCAGCGCTGAGGGCGTGCCCCTGGCGATTATGGTGGCGGACTGCATCCCCGTGGTGCTGGTGGGTGAGCGGGTCGCGAACTGGCAACCGATTCTGGCGGTGGCTCACGCTGGCCGCCGCGGCCTGCTCGACGGCGTACTCCAGCAGACCGTGCAGCGGATGCGTCAGCTCGGCGCGGAGAAAATTACCGCGTGGCTGGGTCCGAGCATTTGCGGTAGCTGCTACGAGGTGCCCGAGGCGATGCGCACCGAGTCCACCGAATTGATTCCGCAGGTGCATTCGGTGACCAGTCAGCAGACCCCCGGCCTGGACCTGCCCGCCGGCGCCCGCGCCGTGCTGGAGAAGGCGGGCGTGCAGGTGAGCATGGACTGTGCGCAGTGCACGTTTGAGGAGCCCGAGGTGTATTCGCATCGCGGGTTCACGAACCGCGGTGAGAAGCCGGGCCGTATTGCGGGTCTGGTGTGGATTGAGAAGGCGGCAGAGCCCGCCGCCTAGAGCTGCTAAAGATAGAACCGCTGAAGAAGAGAAGATGTCTGAAATGAACGTAGAAGAGAACCTGCAGTACACTCCCGAACGCGCCGAGCAGCTGCTGCAGAACTACCGCCGCGTGCTGGAGCGTATCCGCGCCGCGGAGCAGGACCATAGCGCCGTGCGTACCGAGGCGAGCGCCCCGGCGCAGCTGGTGACGGTCACGAAGTTCTTCCCCGCCTCCGACGCGGCGGCGCTACTGGATGGGGGAGTGACCCTCTTCGGTGAGAACCGCGACCAGGAGGCGAGCGCGAAGGCTCGTGAGCTTGCCGCCTACTGCGCTCAGCGTGAGGTGCAGCCCCCGCACTGGGCGTTTATTGGCCAGCTACAGACGAATAAGGCGAAGTCCGTGGTCAAGTACGCCTCCAGCGTGCATTCGGTGGACCGCCCCTCCCTGGCGGATGCGCTGGCGAAGGCGTACGCAAACCAGCTGGCACGCTTCGAGGCGGGGGAGGCGCCCGCACCCGCGGCGGCGGAGCAGGGCGCGCTGACCTGCCTGGTGCAGGTGTCCCTGGCGGAGGTTGCAACGGCTGGCCACGCCGCTGAGGGCGCGCGCGGTGGTACGAGCGCCTCCGAGCTGCTGGAGCTGGTGGAGCGCATCGAGAACCACGAGCATCTGCGTTGTGGCGGCGTGATGGCGGTGGCGCCGCTGGGCATGGACCCGGATGAGGCCTTCGAGAAGCTTTACGGGCTGGCGTCGCTGGTGCGTGAGCAGGTGCCGCACGCGACCGAGATTTCCGCAGGCATGAGCGGGGATTTGGAGGCGGCGGTGCGTTGGGGCTCGACCTGCGTGCGCGTGGGTAGCGACATCATGGGTAAGCGCCCGGCGCTCTAGCCTCGCCCAGGCTACGCGCGGTGCGTTGCCCCCTGAGCTCTGGGTTGCCCTTCGAGCTCTGCGTTGCCATCCGAGCTCTGCGTTGCTCTTTCGGGCTCTGGGCTGCTTTGGGCGCAAACTGGCGGCATAATCATCGGTGCCCTTGACCGCCTGCGCGGGGTGGGCGCTGGTAATATATACATGCCGGTGCATGCGTACCGTTACGCACACACCTTCTGATGACGCACTACGGCAGAACCTGTACACCACCAACGTGAAAGAACAGCGAGAGAATCATGGCGAAACAAAGCCGTCTGGCGGGTTTCCTCGGCCTGGAACGATACCAGGGCGCTGAGACGACGCCGGAAGAATCCCCGCAGGCTGTGCAGGCTGACTCCCGCCCGGAGGCAAACGCCTCCGCAGGGCAGGCTGCTGCAGCACAGAAGACCGACAGCTCTCACAGGCTCTCAGCACTGCCCGGCTCGGCACAGTACAGCGTCGCCGAGTCGCATGCCGGGTCTCAGGGCGAAACCTACCACCTGCAGGACGAACCCGCCTATACTGAACAGGAAGAGTACCTGCAGGCTGATAGCTACGATGACGGTACAGAAACCGAGTATCTGGAGGCAGAAGAATCTGCCGACGGACGAGCAACCGTAGATGCAGCGGCGTACGCCACCGCTCATACACCTGAAACCACAGCTGATCTGGCGGAAACCGAGCAGACTTGGGACGATGCCAGCGCAGACAATTGGGAGGACACCCCGGTGCCGAATACCGAATACACCGAGCAGTACGCCGAGACGTACTCCAACGACGGCTACTACGACCAGGGCTACGAGCCCGAAGAAACCAACGGATACACCTACGGTTACGAGGAAGAAGAGGACGAATTGCGTCGCATCACCACTATCCACCCCCGCTCCTACAATGACGCAAAGATCATTGGTGAGGCATTCCGCGAGAACATCCCCGTGATTATGAACGTGGAAGAAATGCCTGACGCAGACGCAAAGCGCCTGGTGGACTTCGCATCCGGTCTGGCATTCGCGCTGGAGGGCCGCATTGAGCGCGTCACCGCTAAGGTGTTCCTGCTGACCCCCTCCAACCTGGAGGTTCTGGGCGTGGCTAACTCCGAGGTTCCCGCCGGCTTTGAGACCGACGGCGAATTCCCCTTCGACCAGGGCTAAGGACTGATAGATGGGTTATATTTTCGCCCTCATTACGATCGTTGTCTACGTTCTCTACATTGCGATGCTGCTGCGCATGCTCTTTGACTGGGTGCGCATGTTCGCACCGGAGTGGCGACCCAAGGGCATTGTGTTGCTCTTCGCCAGCGGCGTGTACGCGGTGACTGACTGGCCGATGAACCAGCTGCGCCGCCTGATCCCGCCGGTTCGTGTGGGTAACGTTGCGTTGGATACCGGCTTCCTGATTCTGATTGTTCTGCTGTCTCTGCTGTTGAGCATCATGATGCGGATGACCGCGACCTTCTCTTAAGCGTCTGCCTCGCTCAGAGACGACAGCTCAAGAGCTAAAAACGATGGACCCCCGCCTGCCTGACCCGTTCACGGATCGAGTGCAGAGCGGGGGTTTTCTGCGCCTGCCTTCTTGCCTGCCTTCCGAGCCTAGGTTCTCCCGGGGGTCTGTGCCTGGGTTCTGCCTGTGTATAGTGCCGGGGGCAGCGTCAAAATGCCTTCTCGAAAACCTTCTCAAAATGCACCGCAGGGCGGAAAACGCAAGGGTGATAGCGGGGACTAGGGAGGATATTAGACGTGGTGAATCCCACCCTTGCGCAGAGCGAATATTTTACGGTTCAACCGACGTATAACCGGGCACAGAAACCAAAGAATAGTAGAATTGGTGCCAACGACTGCATAGCGGAATAGCCATGCCCTGACCCATCGGGACCCTGAAATATTGGGGCCACGACCTATCTGGCTGGTGAATCCGCGGCACTCATCTTCACCACCAAACACCGTAGGGATACCCAGAGGAGAAGCCCATGGCAATCACCCCCGAAGACCTGATCACTAAGAGCTTCAAGATCGTAACCGAAGAGTCCGGTTACGACCGCAACGAGGTCGACGACTTCCTGGACGAGCTCGTCGTCGAACTGCGCGCACTCTACTCCGAGCGTGACGCCCTGGAGCGTCAGGTTGAGCAGCTCTCTGCAAACGCACCCGATTCCCCCGCAGCGGCTGTAGCGCCCGCACAGTCCTCCGCGGCATCGGCTGCACCTCAGGATGCGGCGGCACTGCTCGCCATGGCACAGAAGGTTCACGACGACTACGTGGCACAGGGCGAGAAGGCTAAGGCTGAACTGATCGAAGAGGCAGAGAAGAAGGCAGACGCTATGGTGAGCGAAGCTCAGCAGCAACGCGAAGAGGTTCTCTCTCGCCTCACCGACGAGAAGGAAGAGCTGGAGATCGCTGTTGAGGCTCTGCGCGGCTTCGAGAGCCGCTACCGCTCCAAGCTGCTGCAGCACCTGGACGCACAGGTTCAGGAGCTGAAGAACCTCAAGTCCATCGAGGCTTCCGCATAAATCAGCGTGCCTAAATAAGCTAACGACGCTGCTAATCTAACGACGCTAAGCTCACGACGCTTTGAGGCGTATGCCGCCCGGATTCTTTCTCTTCCACCGCTATTCACCGGGGAAGATCGAGAGAACCGGGCGGTATTCTCATGTCCGCCCGGCACGACCTCAGAATCCCCAAGAACCCCCAAGAACCCGGTGTACGAAGCGGGGGAGAGCGCCAGCGGAATCACCACCGAATACTCGATGCGCTACCCCGATTTGCTAAGCTAGAGGGGCACTATCGAACGCGAGCGGACCCTGCCTCCGCACCGTAGGCGCAACAACCGGCACAGACTAGAGGAGAGCTATGACCAACACCCCCAAGACTGCTGAATCCTCAGTCGCACAGGTTACCGATAACGCCGCCGAAAAAACTGCTGGACGCCGCGTGCGCATCCTTTCGGCTCGCTCCGCGGGTCTTCTCGCGCTCGTGCTCGCCGCCGTCGTGTTCGCAATCGATCAGGGCACCAAATACCTGGTCGTTACCCAGATGCAGTTGGGGGAGCGCATCACCGTCATTGACGGGCTTCTGTGGTGGTACTCGATTCGTAACTCCGGCGCCGCATTCAGCATGGGTGAGAACGTCACCTGGGTCTTCACACTTGTGATGGTCGTTGCCGCCGCCGTGGTGCTCTACCTGCTGCGCCGCACCCGAGCGCTGTCCTGGACCCTCGCGCTGGGCGGTCTGCTCGGCGGTATCTGCGGCAACCTTTTCGACCGTCTTTTCCGTGAGCCCGGCTTTGGTTCCGGTCACGTGGTCGATTTTATTTCCGTACCGAATTTCGCGATTTTCAATATTGCAGACTCCGCAATCTGCGTGTGCATGGCGTTCATCG
>ERZ773196.592-NODE-592-length-22489-cov-9.103236_pt1 | contig 22489 bp, 28 predicted proteins | sample MGYA00581009_ERZ773196 | MGnify/ENA primary metagenome ERZ773196 (study PRJEB29015, sample SAMEA2738162) | human oral metagenome | biome: human oral; feature: human-associated habitat; material: saliva | place: China | collected 2243 ... | reverse complement strand
AGTTATTGCTGATGGTTGCATTAAATGTGGTTCTTGCGCATCTGTTTGCCCAGTTGCTGCTATTTCTGAAGGCGAAACTAAATACGAAATCAACGATACTTGCATCGACTGCGGTTCTTGCGAATCCGTTTGCCCAGTATCTGTAATTTCCGCTGAATAAGAACACAAACGTAGAAAGCCAGTAAACATAAGTGTTTACTGGCTTTTTTGTTTTTCAAAATTGGCAAAAATCACTACATTTCGTCAGCGTTGCTCAACCGTTGCTCACCCTTTAGGAGGGCTTCGCCGTGTGGTAATCGGTTAACCGCATCAATGTATTGTTGTATGGTTTTATGCGTGTAAACTTCCTGGGTGATATTATCCTTACTTGAGTGACCAACGATCCGTTTGATTATAATTTCATCAATTCCGATATTGCTGGCAATCGATATGAAAGTATGTCGTGTATCATGCGGTTTGTGCTCTCCTAAATTAAGAGTTTGGCACATACGCTGCATTTCTCGTCTGAAGGTATCCTTGTGTATCACCTTATCCAAAAGGCACTCTACGCGCTTAAATTTGGCTTGCTGGTATAGTTCCTTGATGAAAGGGTAGATACATTCCGCAATCGGTATGCATCGGTCCCTACCGGCTTCCGTTTTAGAACCGCCAATCATGTATCGCTCCTTCAAGTGGATATTATCAAGCTTCATAGTTTGCAATTCGTTCAATCTGAGGCCCGTGTAGGCGTATATCAGAGTTAGCTTAACAATTATATCATCGGAGTGTTGCCAAAGGGTGTAGAGGGCAGAATTTGAAAATATGTTAGCCTTCTTGATTGGCGTAGCATTCTTATTGATGATAATATCGGAGAAATAGTTCCTAGGTATGATTTCCTGTTTTACGGCCAGCGTGCCTACAGACACAATAATCGCCTTAATTAGCTTTTGATATGATTTAGTGTGTGCCGAATTATCAAATATAGGCTGGAAATGTGCAGCACGCATATTCTTCATCTCGATATTGTTTAGATGGCTGACCATTTTTTGTATTGTATGGATGATCTTCATTCGGCCAGCTGACAACCCCTGGCGTCCGGCTTCTTCAATCCGCCATTCAAAGCATTGGCCAAACGTAATTTTACGCTGCTCTTCTTGCGGTGGATTGGTAGAGTAGAGGGCAAGGGCTGTGTAAGCTTCCTTTTGTGTAGCAAAAGTGCCTACCGATTTACGAATCGCCTTGCCGTTAGCATCGTAGCCATATGTTACAACTGCCCTGTAGGGCTTTCGTAACTGCTTGTGTTTCATTTTATATACGGTTCCTGAACCGTTGGCGCGTTTCATGGCCATAATATATCCTCCTTGGTATGGTCATTATCCTTAGAGGCATGCTATAATGGTAGTGGAGTAAAAATAGAGTACCTCTAAAGTATGATATTTTTAAAGGCCCTCACTGTGGTGAGGGCTTATTTTTTTTAATCTTCAGATGTATAACTGTCAAAAATAAAGTCTATAGTCGCTCGAATCGGAGGATTTGCGCCTTTTATTTTAATCAACTTATAAGCCTTAATCCCTGTGTTACAAATAGGGGTGGCTAATAAAGCTACTAAAAAGCTATGCGTAGCAGTTTCAGCCTCCGTAAAGTCCAATACAACTGTTTTACCCTCTGCTAAAGCAGGAAGTATTCGTTTATCGCGTTGTTTTATGGCTTCGTATTTTACCTCGCAATGTTTTCCAAAATAATTGTACATATCGATTACAACTTCTTTTGGGGCGGTTATATTTTTGCGAGCGTCTACTTCAGCCTTTGCTTGTTGACGTAATCTTTCTAGTTCATCGTTGATATCAAATGTTTTAAATTTATCAAATCCGATAGTCATGTAAACAAATGTACCCGGCCAAGGTTGGCGAAGTGTATTTGACGTAATATCTGTAGGTGATATATGTAATAATCCTTGCCCAGATACGATATACATATCTGCTTCTAAAGTTTTGCCTATATTAGAAGATAGGTATAAGCCCATTCCGGCATTGTTTTGTCCTTCATAAGGTAGTTTAGGCGCGCCAAAAGTTCCTGAAACTTCTGGCTTAATAGCTGTTTCTAAGGCCGTCATATCGGAAGTGAATATCGGATATGTTTTTTCTAGATGTTTCTTAATACCGATACCTAAGTCCGCGATTATAAACGATAATTGCCCTTTATTTTTATACCAATTAAACTGTAATAGCGAAGGGATGTTCGAATTGTAGCCATGTTCCAACGTATTATAAAGTAGCTCTGATACAATGTATCTTAATGTTCCTTCATGGCCAGAGATTAAATCCATATCTATTTTGGTAGTATAGTCTAGAATCTTATCTAGCGCAGAGGGGATATCTATAGACTGATTCCGAATTGCAAACATGGGTTTATCATAGATAAAACGGAAATTCTCATTGCTATCTTCTAAAACATTGTAGCAACCTGGTCCCCCGAGTCGATACCACATTTGGCCAAAGGTTGATCTCTTGTTACAATAAAGTCGGACATAGCAACCTTTTGATTTTAAGAACCATATGTACAATATCAAAAGGGATAACGCCTGATAATTGGCATTAACGCATTTACTACCATCGATTACTAATTTATCCCCACTATAAGACCAGTCGAAAATAGAAAGATACGAATTAAAATCAACTAAATTTTTATTTTTAAAGGATAAAGTAGATGGCAATTGTAAAATTGGAGTGTTGTTTCTTTTTGAATAAATAATTTTTGACATTTTCTGTACCTGTTGATATACTTATCTTATACAAATGCTTAGAGACACAACATGAGTATCTTACTCGTCTCGTAGATGTTAAAAGGAAAAGTTTTAGAATTCCCCTTAATTAGTAGGCCCTTGCGTAATCGCAAGGGTCCTTTTCTTTTTATCACGAAGTCCCAATATATCCGAATTTGTTGACGTCAACAAATTCGGAAGAACCCGCATAACAACTGGTTTCTTTAGTATAAAATCCATATTCAGTACTTTCCAAAAAGGCAAGTACTGGATTTTTTTATCTACAAAACCATACAATAAAAAGACCCATCCTGGTGCGCTGTAGTTGTTAAACCCTGAAGCGTGGATGGGTACTGGTACCCTTATTATATCACGCTGTGCAAGGATTGTTATAAATTATTAATGCTGACTGAATCTACTTCTCCCGTATCAGCTTTGATTTTTACAAAGAATATACCACGAACCATTGCGCCAAATCCATTTTGTGCGTCAACCGTGCCACGAACAGTAACGCTATTGTCATAACGAATGACTTTTTTGATATCAAATTTAGCCGTGGATGGTGATTTTAGTCTAGCGGATACAGCGTCTTTAGCGGCTACTTGATACGCTGCTTTTTGTTGATCACTAATATAGACCTTGCTAATATCGTCTGTCTTTTGGCCATTTTTGTAAACGGTAGAGAAGCTATTTTCGATTTCACTAACTTTATCGTTTTTGATGCGGAAGAATGTTTGGCCATACTTCTCATCAACAATGTAATACACACCTTGCTGATCTGCTACTTTATTTACATTGCCGAATTCAGTGACCCCAACGCTTTGTAATTCGGTAAGTACTTGTTGAGATTGCTCTTTTGATAAACCTGTTGCATCTTTAATATTATCAACAGGCCCCCCGCAGCCGGCAATACATAAAGCAGTAATTAAAATCCCTGATACTAACACTTTTTTCATTTTATTGACCTCCCTAAATTTTAGACAGCATATAAGTTCGCCCTATAGGCGCCCAAGCTCCTAGTAAATCTCTAGCACTCTTAAATACGTCGTATTCCGATTTTGTTATACACGATATTACTTGCTCGTAGTCAGATCTTGTTTTTATATAAGGGAAAATATCGCTGAGTTGATTGCTGTAAAAGTTCAAAAGATCTTGGTTAATTGTTGGCGTTTCCCTATATATTTTGCTACTTGCTAAAGAAGCGGCCTGTTTGCTTAAGCCAAATAAATGTCTGTACATAAAATATAGATCCTGAAAGGTTGCCGAGTCTTTACGATATTTAGAAATTGCGCCTAAAACTAATGTAGTTGGCGCCAAAATTTCTCTTGTAAACGTATTAGCCTCCCATTCCATTAGCTTTCTTTCGTCTTTACTGCTGTTCTGGCACGTTAATTGGTGCTCACGAATAATGTGCCCTGCCTCATGATAAATACTCCATATTTTGCGGGCTTTGGTAGAAACCTCTGAATTATATAATAGATGGAATTGTTGTGTTGATGGTAGATAATATGATACGGCATCATTTGATTGCGTTAATCGATTTAGTTGAAAGGAGCTTATATTATAATCTCTCTCAACTTCTTTGTAAGTCATTATGTTGACTCCGTAGTTATCAACTAAATATCTTAATATGGGTCTGGCTGTTAGTTTTAAATTATTAGTTAGTATTGGTCTAATTTTATTAGCTGTTTGTATTACATTTTCTTTACTAGTCGATATCATCATCCTCAGGCATTTTACCTCCTTGCTTAGTATAAAGATATTGAGCATAAGAACTTAGCTCCTTTTTAGATGCATTGTCTAACGATTTATAGTTTCGTTGTAATGCAATTAAATCAGGATCAAATGAATCATCAAATCGAGAGCCGTCTTCTAATGTGGCTAAGTAGTCCGCGGAAATCCCTAATCCGCTACAAATTTTGAGGATATTATCTATAGATGCTCCGCCTACATTCTTAAGAATAGATAAAAGTGTCGTATAAGGCATGTCTATTGATGCCGCAAATCCTCTAATACTATCTATTTGTAGTATTCGTTCTTTTAAAAATTCTTCTCTGGTCATTGTTTTATACTCCTAACTAATTATCTTGTACCTAATTATACCATTATAAACACGATATTCCAATATCTAAACACGATATTTCATATATAAATTAGTTTGCAAAGAATATTAAACAACCTTAAATTTGACACACACGATATTTCGTACTACAATTAAGCCATAAACACACACGAAATATCGTGTATACGTATAGGTATTTAAGTAGATAGAAAGGGGTGAGACGATATATGTACCCAAATGTAAATGCAGAGCTTGGTCGTTTAGGTTGGAGCAAAAAGGATTTATCTATTAAAACAGGGATAAGATATATGACCCTGGTAGATAAATTAAACGGAAAGTACCCTTTGTTGCTTGGCGAGGCTATTAAAATTAAATCTGCACTTGGCGTGAGTGAGTCTTTAGATTATCTTTTTTTTAAAAAATAGCACGATATTTCGTATATTTAATAGGAAATGAGGTAAAACAGATGAACATTGAAATACGAATTAAGCAACTGGAAGAACGTGTAGCTTATCTTGAAACAATTGCCCAATCTAGTGCGCACGAAATATTAACAGCATATATCCACGATGTGGCAGAAAGGTACGGTATACCTTACGCCAAAGGATACAATCGAAATCGTACTATGTTGGTTTCTTCTAACTTTGAAATCCAATGTAAGAAAACGATTAGTATGGCATTAGGCATTTCTAAGATTTCAAACATATCTCACGATATGCTTTCAGATGCACGATACATCGTAAATGCTATCGTAGTTGTATATGCACGTCGGCACAACTAGGAGGTGGATACAATGCAAAAGCGTGACATACAAGCTGTTATAAGCATCTATCTTTGGATGCTAACGCTTATCCTTTCTGCAGCTGTTAGTATTTTTATCATCGTAGTGGCGGAAATCACCGCTTATCGATGGTAGGAAGGAGTTACTTATGATCACTAAAACAATAGCCGTTTGCCAGATGGCCACGGTATTGGGAAGAACCATGACTGCGATACGTGAATGTATTGCGCGGGATAAATTCCCATTTGCGCAGTGCTGGCAGACAGCTGGCAAAAAGGGTCGCACCTTTTCAATTGATAGAGAAGGGTTCCGGTTCTACTTGGCCAACACGCTAGGCTGGCCAGAAGAAAAAATTAATGAAGCATTTAAGGAGGCGCACATCGTATGAACGGGATGCTTAAAGGAATCGGCCTACTGATGATAATTGGTACGGTAGGCAGTTTAGAACTTGACCGCATTGGCTTTGCACAAGCGTTGTTTCAAGTGGCATGTGGCGTCAAGGCTTGGCTGATAGCTGATTACAGAATTGAGGTCAGACGATTGCGCCGTAAATTAATGCGTAGCCGTCAGGTGCAGAGCCCTACGTATTATAGATTTTAATGGTAGTACGTATGAGAACTCAGCGCTGTGCGAGATGCAATAAGAGGCTAAAAGGCCCCTACCATTATTGGAGCTTTACGACAGGCGCACCGCGCGCCGTGTGTAAAAAATGTAAAGAAATACATCAAATCGTAAAACAGAGGAGACAGAAATGACAGATCAAGAAATTCGCATAATTCTTAAATGCGTATAAGGAGATGATTAAATTGCGAAATTGTAGGACTTGCTCAAATCGAGACTACTGCATTCCTGATGAATGCGATCAATTAGGCACACAAAAAAATGCCCTCACGCACGGCGATGCGTAAAGGGCAAAGATAAAAATATCCTATGTAAATTATACCAGATAAGGAGATAAAATGCCTGAAATAAAAGCAATAAAATCTAAACCTACTGTAAATGCATTTGACTTTAATTTCTTTGCCGATAACAAAGGTAAGCATAATGGATTACAAAAGGTAGCAATAGTGACTACAAACAGCTATATCAAACTTTCAATGCCAGCTTACAGAAAATTAAAAGGGCCGGAGTATTTCAAAGTCGGTATAGATATTAACAATAAAGTCATTTGTGTGGCGCCTGCGATTGCAACAGAGCCATATGTAATTAAACCAACAGCAGTACAAATTGAAAAAAATACTATTTATATATCTAAAAGTCGTAGCGTAATTCAAAAACTTCAACAAATTGGAATCCCTAAAATCGTGGAAGGGAAATTAGTTGATGATGAATTACTGTTTAAATTCTAAAGGAGAAACTATCATGGAAAATCAAAATATCTTAACAATTAAATTCAATGACACAGAAGATCTTGCACTTAAAATCGCAGAATGGAATGAAATTTTAAACCATCAATGCTGCGGTAGTTGCCATGACAGCAAAGCGCCTACAGCAACAGTTTGTGAAACTATCGATGTAGATGTGGTAACGCCTAAAGTCAATCCTAAAGCTGTAAAAATCAGAAAAGTTGAAGCGGAAGAAGAAACACCAAATAAAGTTGCTAAAGAAGAACAAGAACAAGACATTCATGTGACAGACTTCGAAGGTAATCCGACGAAACTTAATAAAGAAGAAAAAGTTAAACCTGCTGCATCCCCTAAACCTGCTGAAACAACAAAGGTCGAAGAACCGACTCCAGTAGATACAGAATTAGACGTTGACACTGAACCTGTAGATAAAAAAGCCTTTTATAAAGAATTCCGCGCATGGATGGGCGAGGATGGTGTAAAGGCTAAAAAGGCGATTGCTGTTTTCGGTAAACATGGTGTTACTCGTCCATCTAGTGACTCTTTGACAGATGATCTTATCACTGATTTGAAATCTATCATGGTAGAGAAGGAGGCTTAAATATGGCTAAGCAACAATTTAAAAGCCAAGCAGATATATGTAAAAAGTCGCTAGATGTGTTACGCAAAGCAATCGAGCTTGACCCTGGTAATGCTGAAGAATACCAAGCAGGTATAGCATATACAGAAGGTGTCATGAAAGCATCTAATGCAATTGTAAAAGCCTTTGATGTGGTAGAGCCTCCTAAGACAGCTACTAATAAAGACAAGACGGAAGATACGGCAAAGGAAGAAAAGCCAAAGCGTACACGTAAAACTAAAACAGCCAAAGAACCTGCACCAGTTGATAATAATCCGACTACAGATGAAACACAGCTACCTGAGCCTAGTGTAGAAGAAAACGCTGACCTCTTTGCTATGTTTGGCGATTAAGGCGGTGGCGTTCTATGGAAACTGTGTCTAGTTTATACATCCGTAAAATGTTCGATAGCATCATAATTGAAAAACATTATGATGCTGCTTACACAACAATTCACCATTGCGATTGCAATCATACATTTGGTGGCGCATGGAACCGCAAATATAGCATGGGCTGCGGATATTATACAGGTGCGAAATATTATGTTTGTCCTAATTGTGGAACTCGCTCCGAACCATATGTTCATAAAGTAGTAATTGCATCTGATGATGAGGAACTATTTCCTAAAGAAATGTTTTTTGAAGTCGTTAATTGCAAAGACTTTCTCGATCTTCGTATTAAATATAAAGGAATCCAGCTATTTTGGGATGGAACGTCTGAAGATGGCTCTTATAAAGAGGTTTTGCGTTTTGATTTCAAAGCCAGAAAAGCTTTTTATATCGATGAAGATAAGAGAAAACATGAGCTCACAGTCGAGTATATTCGTGAGTATGATAATCCGATTATGCCAATTTTAAAATACATAGGAAAATCCTATGCGGTTCATGGCGTTAATAAAGAACATTTGGCCAAACTCTTCAAAAGTCTGCGCCTAACGTTTGAAAAACGCTTGTCAGAGCAGTGTGGATATAAAGTAAAAGATGTTTATATCCCACATTCGATTAGTGAATATGGCGGATATGGAATCTCTATGTTGGTTAATATGATCTTAAAACTCAGAGCCCCTGACATGCCTGCTGTCACTAAAATTATTAAAAGCAACATGAAATGGACTTCACGCTATTGGATTAGTTCCATGAGAGATTTGCATTTTGATGATTCGATTTTAACTATGACTAAAAAGGGGACCGGATTCTTAGAAGCATTGCGAATTTATCATCGAGCTCCTGATAGTAAATTATTGCGTAGCATTATGGTTAATGACCCTATGATTGTTAAGTTATCAGATATGCTGAATGTTTTTAAAGACGAAAATAATCGAAGGACAATATTGACGCTTAATCGAGACAAAGGGTTCGATGATGTATCTGCGAAAATAATTAATGCAGCTCATTTAGATGAGAATATGGGTGTTAGGTCTCAAAAAATCTTTAATATGTGGATTGGCCTTTCTAAACGATATGGCGAACGAAATTTATTGCGGTATTTGTTAAATGTCACTGCATCAGATATCAGGGATATCGTTAATATGTACAGTCAAATAAATGGTAAGTATATAGCTCAAGTTTGGAATACTGATTGCAAGTTAAAAGACTTCCATGATGTTGTAGTTAATGTTTACAACAAACAAGAGTACGGTGACGTAATTCTTCCGGAAGTTCCACAGCTACAGGCAGATGTAAACGGCATGCATTTTATGGTGCCAAAAACCGCTGCAGATTTAATGACGGCTGGTAAACGATTAAAGAATTGTGTTGGATCATACCGAGATAGGGTTATGAAAGGGACTACTGCAATAGTGTTAGTTACCGACGATTCCATGAAGCCAGTTGCGTGCCTAGAATTGGCCAACAAGGGCAAGAAGAAAGGCCGTCAAATGTTCGACTTAGTGCAGGCTAAGCTATTCGCTAATGAAAAGCTTAAAAAGGATGCTCAGATTAATTCGACGGTCATGAAATGGGCTAATCAATTACAGATTGAGCCGCACACCATTGATGTGGATGCCACTGTTGTATAGGAGAATGATATGAAACTCACAAAATTAGAATTACTAAATTTTAAAGGGCTAAAGTCCTTTGCTATGAATATTAATGGCGATGTCGTAATCCGTGGTGATAATGCCACCGGGAAAACTACTGTGTTCGACTCAGTGTGTTGGTTGCTATTTGGCAAAGATAGCCTGGATAGAGCTGATTTTGAAATCAAAACATTGGATGGTGGCGAACCTATCCATAAAGTCAATCACGAAGTAACAGGAACCTTTACATTAGATGAAGGTGGTACTGTTGAGCTTAAACGCATCTATCGTGAAAAGTACTCTTCCCCTCGCGGTGGTGAAGTTACTTTAACAGGCCATACGACAGATTATTTTGTCGATGGTGTACCTAAGAAAGAAAAAGAATACAAAGAAATGGTTAGTTCACTTGTCGATGAAAGTATCTTCAAATTAATCACTAATCCTTTATATTTCAATGAGACGTACTCCTGGCAAAATCGCCGTAAGTTACTTCTTGAAATGTGTGGCGACATTGACGATGCTGCTGTAATCAATAGTCGTGAAGACTTAAAACGTTTAGCAGAGTTATTAGATGGTCGGACGGTTGATGATCAACGAAAAGTTATTGCTAGCAAAAAAACGGCTATTAATAAAGAACTGGATATGATTCCAGTTCGTATTGATGAGGCCTTGCGCGGGAAACCTACCATTGATACGCCTCGAGACGTTCTTATTCAGGAGATTAGCTTAGCAACTACAACGCTAGAAACTCTAGAGGCAGACAAAGCATTGTTAGTGAATGGACATGCGGTTGTTGATACTAGAGCGGAGCTTAGAGATGTACAACGTCGATTGATGGCTCGTGAAAGTGAACTGCAGATGGAATATAAAAAACAATCTGCATTAAAGTCGAATGAATACAATATGGTTGTATCTGAGCTTAATAATCTATCTTCTAAGGTTGAGAACACTAAGCATCGTCTTGATACATCCAATAGGGATATTCAACATATCGAGAGCGTTATTAACGAGCTAATGCATCAACGTCAGCAGGTTAATGCGGATGCATTTGTAATGGATATCGATGAGAATTGTCCAACCTGCGGACAAAAACTTCCTGCAGAGCAAATTCAAGCTGCACGTGAAAAAGCTGAAACGAATTTTAACCTTAGAAAATCTAAGCGATTAGAAGAAATCAATCAGTCTATTGAACTGAAGCAACAAGACATTGAGAATATTAAAAAGAGAGATGCCAGCTTAGAGCCTATTGAAACATTAGAGGCCCTTATTAAGGCGAAAGAACTCGTCAAACAAACAATAACTGATGAGATTGGAACGCTAACAGCGCCGGTGCTTGATGATGATTCTATATATGCTGATTTAAAAGCAGAAGAGTTTATGTTGCAGATGAAACTCGATGAATCTAACACTGATCACTCTGAAGAAATTGCAAACATAGACAAACGTATTGCTACAACGAAAGAACACCGCTTTAACCTTGAAACTGAATTAAATAAATACGAAGAGGCTAAACGGATTGATACTCGTATAGCGGAACTAGAAACACAGCAGGCCGAATTAGCAGCGGAAAAATCAAAGTTGGATGAGGCCTCATATCTAATGGATGAGTTCATCAAAGCTAAGGTCAATATGCTAGAAGATGTTATTAACTCGAGATTCAAACTAGCGCGATTCAAGATGTTTAATGTTATGTTGAACGGCAATGTTGAGGAATGTTGCGAAACTACCTATAAGGGAGTTCCGTATCACAGCATGAATAACGCTGCACGTATAAATGTAGGTCTTGATATCATCAATGCATTAACTAGCTATTTCAAAGTTAATGCTCCCGTATTTATTGACAATGCGGAAGCCGTGACTGAGTTTGTTCCTGTTAATAGCCAAACCATAAAGCTCATTGTTGATGAATCAGAACCACAGCTAGTGGTTAAGGAGGTGTAAGCATGACTGATTTACAAATTTTTAATAACGATAGATTTGGACAAGTTCGGATTGTTCCTGTAGATGGAGAATTAATGTTTGTTGCTAAGGATGTATGTGATTGTTTAGAAATCACAAAGTACCGAGATGCTATCAGTCGACTAGATTCTGATGAAAGGGGGTCGGTTAAACTGGACACCCCTGGAGGAAAACAAGATATTGCTGCTATTAACGAATACGGACTATATAATCTTGTGCTTTCAAGTCGAAAACCTGAAGCCAAAGAATTCAAACGTTGGATTACGCATGATGTAATCCCTGCTATTAGAAAAACCGGTTCTTATTCTATGGTGATTCCGCAGACATTGCCTGAAGCCCTTAGAGCGTATGCTGATGAGGTAGAATCACATAATGCAACGAAAGCAATTGTAGCACAACAAGAACAGCAGATTGCGGAGTTTAAACCGGTTAAGGATTACGTAGATAAAATTCTATCAAGTAAATCCTGCTTAGCGATTACTCAAATTGCAGCTGACTATGGCCTTAGTGCTCAAGAGTTAAATAAAATTTTGCATGAAGCTGGTCTACAACGTAAGGTCGGTGATCAATGGATTCTCTATAAGCAGCATATGGCTAAAGGGTTTACAAAATCAGAAACGTTTACATTCTGCAGAAGTGATGGACGTTTAGATTCTAAAATCACGACTAAGTGGACACAAAAAGGCCGCTTAGAAATTCATAGTATCTTAACTAAATTAAACATACACGCTGTATGTGAAGACGTAGCATAGGAGGCACACAATGGGAGAAATTGCGAAAGCACAAACACAATTACAAACTCAATCATTGAAGACTTTAGTATCGAGCGAGTCTATAAAAAAACGATTCAATGAAATACTAGGGAAGAAGTCAGCAGCATTTGTATCCAGTTTGATTTCTGTTTCTAATAACAATGAACTCTTAACTAAGGCAGACCCTACTACTGTAGTTACTGCAGGAATTATGGCAGCTACATTAGACCTTCCTATTAATCAAAATTTAGGCTTCGCATATATTGTTCCATTTTATAATGGCAAAAAGAAAATTTATGAAGCCCAATTTCAAATGGGATACAAAGGGTATATTCAGCTAGCCATTAGAGCTGGCAAATACAAAAAGATTAATGCTATTAAAATCTATGAGGGTGAAATAAAGAAACGGAATCGATTAACAGGTGAATTCGAATTAGGGGAGCCTACTGGGAATGATGTAGTTGGATATATGGCCTATTTCCGATTAGAGAATGGGTACGAGCAATACCTATACATGACTAAAGAAGAAATGGAAGCACATGCTAAAAAGTATTCTCAAACTTATAAAAAAGGTTTCGGACTTTGGAAAACTGACTTCGATGCGATGGCTATTAAAACCGTACTTAAACAGTTGCTAAGCAAATATGGTATTTTGTCTGTTGAAATGCAGAATATGGCGAATGCTCTCACCTCAGATGGCGCCGTCATCCGTGATAATGATGGAGAACTCACACCTGATTTTGAAGGCGAAACCATCGACGTTCAATCGGATGTGGCTGAAACGATTGCTAATAACGCAAATTCAGAAACGATTGATATTGAACCTACTCCTACGAATGAATTCGTAGATCCTGAAACAGGTGAAGTCGTCAAGATGTTTGGTGATTAATTGTGATTAGTATTCAAGCATTCGGTAGTAGCTCAAAAGGGAACTGCTACCGAATCAAAACCTCAACTAATGGGGATGAATTATTACTAGATGCAGGATTAGCATTTAAAGACATACAGCGATATTGTCGATTTAACTTTGTGCATCTATGCGGTGTATTAGTGACTCATCAACATGGCGACCATTGCAAGGCCGTGCCTGATTTATTAAAACTCGGACATCGTGTGTATATGCTAAAAGACACAGCTGAGGCTATCTATGTTGCCGGTCATCATAAAGTGGTCTATATAACGCCTAAGATTCAATTTTCTGTTGGTAATTTTACTATCTTACCATTTGAATTAGAGCATGATGTTCCGAATGTTGGTTTTTTAATTACCGATGGTGAAGAGAAACTCTTATATATTACTGACACCTATTATTGTCGGTACACATTTAAAAATGTGAATCATATCATGGTCGAGTGTAATCATTCATATGAAATCCTAAATCAACGTGTTGACGATGGATGCTTACATGAGAAACGTATGGAACGATTAATTCAATCCCATTTTTCGCTAGAGAATGTTATTAAATTTCTAAAGTCTATGGATCTTACTAAGTGCCAGGACATTCGACTGCTTCATTTATCCGATGAAAACTCCGATGCAGCTATGTTTAAACAAGCTGTTCAAGCTGCTACTGGTAAATTAGTAATCGTAGAGCAAGAAAGGGGTCCCTTATGATTATTAAATCAATTCAAATAAAGGATAACGACATCAGTATTGCTTATCAGAAACCATCTGCTACGGGGTTAACAGATGTATTCACGCTAAAATCTAAAGATGATCCGCGTCCTGAGCTTCTGCAAGCATTCAGCAAACTGCAGTCTATTGTGAAGAAGAACTTTGAATTCTTGGAAGAATTTAAAATCCCATTTTTGGTAAATACATTCAAATTTAAGCATGGCGACATTGAAGGTCTTATTAACCAGGTTGGTGTTGAAGGCATCGTATCTGATATGAACACTCCTAACGAATTCAAGTTCAAAACAGACTGGTTAAATGTTGAGTATGCAGACTCTACATTCGCTATTTCCGTTCAAGACTTGATCGATGAGTGCATAAAGTTTATTATGGGCCGGCGAGCCCAGGATAGTTTATTTAATGACAGTGAAGAGTGATAGAAATGGCGAAAAACCAATCCTACTATTTTAGTCATGACATCAATGCGAGCAATGATCCTAAAATTGCTGCTATGATTTCAGAATTAGGAATGATTTCATATGCATGGTGGTGGATATTGATTGAAAAATTAGCCGCAGCAGATGACTATAAATTGCCACTAAAAAAATATACATTCGTAGCTTTGGATAATGAATTAAGAATGAATAACGAACAAATTTTAACAAGTGTTCAACAAGTGTTCAACAAAAATCAACACGTGTTGGAACAAAATCCAATGTGTTCATTTTGTTCATTTTTGTTAATTTATTTGTTGATTCATGACTACGAATTATTGGACTGTGATGACGAATATTTTTGGTCACCCAGCTTAATTCGAAGATTTGAATTTAAAAAAGTGAAAGAGGAAACTATCCGCGAAAAACGTAGGTTGGCAGGCCTTAAAAGCGCAGAGTCTCGCAAGGCAAAAAAACAAAATTTAACACATGTTCAACAAAATTTAACACATGTTCAACAAAATCAACTAATAAAAGAAAAGAAAAGAAAAGAAAATAATATAGAGAGAGATACGCGCGCGCGTGAAGATGAAAATCCTCTATCTATGTTTGACGATGATGAAGTAAAAAATAAGCCCATTTACGATTTATACATGAAGGCAATCGGAGATGTATCACCTGTCATTAAAGACCGACTGGATGATCTGGTAGAGTCTTATGGGACGGAACGAGTTATTGTTGCTATTAATACCACAGCTGATAATGGCGGTAATAGCATCAAGTATGTTGAAACTGTCACGGCAGGGAATCTAAAGAAGGAGGTGCAAAAAGATTTTGGAGCAAGTAAACATAACGGAAATGCTAGAAACGTTTCTCGAAAAAAGGAAGAAGTCGACTGGCAAGCAGAATATGAAAGAGTCCATGGTAAAGGATGAGTTCTTTTATCCTGTTTATGATAAGCCTGTAGTGATTAAGAGTAATGTCAATGGGGACTATGCTGCTGTTGGTATCCCTCGGCGATACTATGATATGGATTTTGGATGGTTACGTAAACATGGCAGCTTCCATAAAGAAAATTCAGAAGCATATGCTGTAGTAAAACATTATGTGGATAATTTAGAGGCAAATCTTAAAAGTGGCAAAGGATTGATTTTAAGGGGCCCTGCTGGTACTGGAAAGACTTCTATAGCAGTTAGTATTCTGAAAGAGGTTCTAGCGCTAAACCGGGGCTGTATGATGATTTCTATGCCTAGTCTATTGGACATTATGCTCACATTATCTAAGGGTGATAGAGTTGCGTTTTTAAATTATGAACAAAAGCTCAGGAATATTCCGCTGTTGCTGTTAGATGATTTTGGAGCGGAGTATTCTAAATCTGATTGGGTGCACACAAAAGTTGAAAGCATTATTATTGGCCGATACCATGATATGAAGCCAGTTATACTGACAACTAATTATAATAACGACCAAACAAAAGACCATTATAGCGAACGAGTGATTGATAGATTACGTGGCAAAGATTATGAAGAGGCTATATTTTGGGGAGACTCGCACCGATGAAGATTATCCTACGTTGTCAGTTTCGATTTAGAAAGAAAACCCATGATAGATTCCCAACACTGAATGAGTACATTGACTGTGAGCGTGGTTCTACTATAGCAGCCGCTGCTATGAAAAAGAAATGCACCGAGCAGGTCAAAGAACAATGTCTATCACAACAGATAGAATCGGTTAAGGGTAAAGTAGACCTGTTATTTGAATGGCACTCATCAACCAGGCATGATCCTGACAATGTAGCGTTCGCTAAGAAGTTTATTCTTGATGGGTTACAAGCTGCTGGCGTGTTAGAAAATGACAATCGAAAGTTCATTGGTACTATGGCTGATGAGATTATTCAGGATGATGAAGACTATGTAATTTTACACATCACGGAAAATATGGGCATATTCCTATAGGTGTGAATGACTATAATTTTTAAAATTTTATGTGCAGAGTGAAGGGTTATTGCTATAAAAGATTACATCAAGAAAGGGCGTTGAAAATGACAGTGCATGAATTAATTGAGTATTTAGAAAAATGTGACCAAGATCAAGAATGTTATATCGGTGCAAACGAAACATTTTATGAGATTGACTACGTTGATAATTTATATGATGGATTTGGAATAAATATTGTTGCCGGATGGGAAAAGCAAGAAGAAGAGGAATGATTAAATGTTAACAAGCGAAGAAGTTGGCAAATTAGCTAAGTTTATTGAAGCCAGAAATAACTATCCGTATATGTTGGGCGTTGATAATCTAACAATTATCGTCGACAGAGATAAAATCTCATATTCATTAATGATAACAGATGAATTTGATCGCATATTGCTTTTGGTGGAAGATAAGCTCGATAGTAATAAAGCCTTGGAAATTAGGGAATACTATACAAGTCAAAGTGAATGCGATTTGGTAGAGACTGCATTGAGGGGTATATTATGCTAATTGAAGATAAAAATAAATGGTGTTGGGTCGATGACTATGGAAATGCAGGTGAGCCACAAGATACAATACAAGAGGCCATCGATGATCTTATGGAGTGTGAACCTGATTTAAAAGAGGTGTTCCTCACAGATGAGACTGAACGAGTTGTGCGAATAGGACATCCTAATTATTACACGCCAAAAGTTGATGCCGAACGAGTGATCGAGGATATTTGCGATTATGATGTTGATGATGAAATAGCTGAGTGGGCTTGTGATTATTTATCAAATGTTAAGACTGAACATCTTGATGAGCTAAGCGCAGCTTTAACAAAGGTATTCCGTGAATGGGAAAAGAAATATGGCTATGAAAATAAAGGCCATGTAGTTTTAGAAATAAAATCGTATCCTATTGATAGCAAAGGTAGGCTTATTGTAGTGTAAATACTGATTATATTTAATTATTTCTTATGATGCTGGTAAACAATTCGGACTAAAACATAAACAATAAAAAGGGGGAAACCTATTTGAATGAATATGATATTGAGAAAATCACAAGGTTGGCCACAGAGGTGGCAACCAAAACGTACTATGAATTAGCCAAACAAGAAAACGCTCAACTTGGTCGTAAACTTCGACACAACACAATCAAGTTATTAAAGCATTACAGTCAGCTACAGTCCTATGTAGACAATGCTATCTCGGATTCGACACAAGCCGAGGACATGTGGCTCAATGAACTGTTAGTTGATATGTTTGACGACAATAGCATAGTAAGGGTAAATGCCATTGTTAAGAGTAAAGAAAAAACCGCACTGATGATGAGACATGTAAATAACATGCTCGATATCTATGCTGAGAAGTGTAGCGACAAGCAATTCAAATATTGCGAATGCATGCGCAGGTATTATATTGATGGAGAAACCTTAGAAGAGATTGCTGAATCATTTCCTGAAAAGCCTGATGTACGGACTGTCCATAGGTATGTTGCAAGGGGGATAGAAGAACTATCTGTACTTCTATGGGGAGTGATAGGGCTCAATACAAAATTGTCATAAAACTGTCATAGACATGTCATTCTTGACAATTTATAATGATAGTGTGAGTTAATAGGAAAACAAATACTATCTCTCTCAACGACACAGTGAATACCTAGAACACTAAAACGAAAAGACCACTTAATCTATAACGGTTAGGTGGTCTTTTTATATGCGGGTTTAATCAATATCATCATAGGGGGTACCTATTCGTTGGGCAAATGTGATCCTTTCAAATAGCACAATACAAAATAAATTCGCGACACTTCTGAGATGTTTTAGAACAAAATAGCCATGGTTAAATACAACCAATACACAATGTAAGAGATTTCCTTGAGTACTTAACTATAACAAATTACTACCACCCTATGGTGATATTGATTAAGCCTACAAATAAAATAGAATCTGACTGCCAATAGAAAGGAGAGAATAGTATGACAGATATTACTTGCCATATTAAAAATTGTTTACATAACAAACGTAATAAGTGTACTGCTAATGCTATTGTCCTAGGCGGCAAAGGAAGTTGTAAAGCTAAAGCCTTTGCTAAAGATATGATGAAACATTCACGCAAACAGCACTGGCGAGGAGGTATGTATGGGGGCTAGTATCCCACTTATACCCGGGGCCCTTAAGGTACTCCAAATGAAAAATATTTTGCGTGGGTCATCCGAACCCCGCGGAATAGCTAGTTAGTTATTTTTCCGAACTGCAGTTCGGCTTCAAAAACGGTCAACTTTTGAAAGGAGGCGAGACTGTGACGAACGTAACAATCGTTGACGAATTAGTATCATCTAAAATTGTGGCAAAAGTGCTTGGAATCAGCTCTCGACGGGTTCAGCAGTTGACCGAGGACGGTATATTCGAAAAGGAAAAACGCGGACAGTATAATATCGCGAAAACAGTACAAGCATTTGTTTCGTATAAAACCGGAGAAAGTAAACTCGAAAAGAAAGCCCGTGAGGGCGGGTATGATGCGGAACGAACTTTGTTAACCAGAACTAAACGGATGATTGAAGAAAACAAACTGAAAATCATGAACGGAGAATTGCACCGCTCGAACACAGTTAAAGCCGTAATGAATCGAATGTTGAATAACTTTAAAAGTAAGCTCCAGGCGTTGCCGTTAAAAGTAGCACCTAAAGTGCTAGGGGAGACGAATCTGTTAGTCATTCAAGATGTACTTCTTGATGAGGTGAATGAGTGCTTAACGGAATTGTCTGAATATGACCCTAATATGTTCCACGATGAGTCCGATGATATCATCGTGGATGACGACGAGGCGGGTGAAGGTGATTGAAGCACACATGCAACCTGTTCAAAGGATTGGCCAGTGTATTAAAGCCGCCGCCAAAGTTTACTGCGTCGGAATGGGCCAACGCTAATGTAGTTCTTTCCACGGAGGATAGCGCTGAACCAGGTAAGTATTCCACCGATAGGGCGCCTTATCAAAAGGAAATGCTTGATGCGGTGAGTGACCCAGATGTTGAAAAAGTAGTGTATATGACCGGATCGCAAATTGGTAAAACCCAGCTCATTAAGAATGTGTTGGGTTATTTTATTGACTACTTTCCGTCACCGATTATGTTCATGCAACCGACAAAAGATATAGCAAAGGAATTTTCAAAAACTCGTATTGCTCCCTTTATTCGTGACACGAAAGTACTGAACGATAAAATGGCCGATGTAAAATCTCGGGACAGTGGCAATACGGTATTGAATAAGACCTTTCCAGGCGGCTACCTGACATTAGTCGGTGCGAACGCTCCAGCAGATTTGGCATCCCGGCCAATTCGTGTATTACTAGCGGATGAAATTGACCGCTATCCAGCATCAGCAGGCACGGAAGGGGACCCTTTGAGCCTAGCAGAAAAGCGTACTAATACGTTCTACAATCGAAAGCACGTGTACGCATCTACGCCATTGGCCAAAGGTACCAGCCGGATAGAGAAATTGTATCTAGGTGGTACGCAAGAGGTATGGCACATTAAGTGCCCTGCTTGTGGTGAATATGTGTATCCGTCCTGGGATAAGTTCCACGCGGACGAGGACACGGGCAAGTACTACTTGGCGTGTGATCACTGCGGAACGCTATCAGAGGAGTTCGAGTGGAAGAAACTGTATCGTGAGGGAAAATGGATTGCGGAAGCGCCGGAGAATTTAAAGAAGTATAATTGCCGAAGCTTTCATATGAACGCGTTTGGCTCGCCTTGGGCATCTTGGAGGAAACTCCAAGGTAAATATGAGGAAGCACTTAAACTCGGAACTGTCGGCGTCATGACATTCTTTAATACAGAAATGGGAGTTCCTTATGAAGAGGATACCGAAACACTGCAGGCTGAAGTGCTCTACGAACGCAGAGAAGACTATGGAGCTGAGCTACCAGATGGCGTACTACTTTTAACGTGTGGAGTTGATACGCAGGACGACCGCCTAGAGTGTGAAATTGTAGGATGGGGGAAAGATTATGAGAGCTGGGGTATACAGTACTTCAGACTTTATGGCGACCCTGCCTATGACGCCGTATGGAAAGAATTGGACGATATTATTTTAAATCGTACATGGTCTTATGCCGATGGTAGAAAGCGTGGCGTATCCGTTACGTGTATTGACTCTGGCGGTAGAAAGACACAATCGGTATATAAATACTGCTCAACTAGATGGCATAAGCGCGTTTATCCTATTAAGGGCGTAGGCGGCGCAGGTAAAGACTTGATTGATGGCTTGCCTACAAAGTTGAAAAAGTATAAGACTAAGCTGTTCAAGCTTGGTGTAGATACTGGCAAGGAACAAATTTATAGTGATTTGAACCAAGAAAAAGGTCAACCAAGGTATTGCCACTTCCCAAAAGATCATGAAAAGGGATATGGGAAGAAATACTTCGAGGGCCTATTAGCAGAAATGAAAGTGTCTAAATTAGTTAATGGCCATTTCAAAGAGCAATGGGTGCTGCGTCCAGGACGCAAAAGAAACGAGCCATTTGATATTAGAAACTATAATCAAGCAGCTATCGCTATTATGAATCCGAATTTCGATGCATTAGAGGCTCGGAATAGTAAAGAGAATTATACGCCATACCAGAATACAGCTCGTGTAGTTAAAGTAGGAGACACGACCAAGAAACGAACAAGACGGCGTGTTAGAGGCGGAGGAATTAAAATATAGAAGCTGTGCCACTTGGTGGAACCCATGAATGGCACAAGTCTAAGCGCTCAATTTGGGCGCTTTTTTAATGCGTGAAAGGAGGTGAAAGGATGGCAGAATGGACAATATATGAGGCGAAGGAGCATTTACAGGCTTGGCTGAATGCTGATTTAGCACTAGCGACCGGTAAGGAATACACTATTGGTAATCGAAGGTTAACTCGTGCCAATGTGCAAGAGGTAAAAGACCGCATTAATTTTTGGCGCAATGAAGTAGCACGGCTCGAAAATAAACCTCGTCGTCGTGCATATCGTGTCATTCCGCGCGATATATGAGTAAACGCAAGAAGCAGTTTATGAAAACCGCAGCAGGTAGGCACAAAGCAACGCAATATTCTGGTAGCAAAACAAACTCGGGCTATTCGAATCACGGAGCTAATAGCTTTAAGTCTAGCGCTAAAGGGTACTTGGTTAACTCTCAAGATGCAAGGCACGATATTGATGCTAACTTTAGGATGCTACGGGCAAGGTCGGTAGACCTTCAACAAGGTACACCAATTGCAGCTGGCGCACTGAAGACGAATAAAACCAATGTTATTGGTCCGGGCCTAAGGTTTAAAGCCAATATCCGATATGAGGAGTTGGGGCTAACGTTCGAAGAAAAGAACGCTTGGGAACGTAAGACCGAACGTGAATTTGCAATGTGGGCCAAGCACTGCGATGCACGTGAACAGACTGATTTCTACGGAATTCAGTCTCTAGCTTATTATGAAAAACTGTTGTATGGTGATGCATTTGTAAATTTACCGCTGTTGTTTAATCGAACAGATAAGAATCCGTATCCTTTACGATTGCAGATTGTCGAATCCATTCTTGTTGCTTCTCCGCCTAAATATATGGGGCGAGAAGAAGATGAGAATAATGATGTCATTCACGGCGTTAAGTTCAATAAATACGGCGCCGCCGTTGGCTTCTACGTATTAAATAAGCTGTATAACGCTTTTAATGATGATCATGACTACACATATATTCCGAAGTACGGCACACAAACCGGACGGCGTAATATTATCCAGGTTATGACAATCGAGCGAAGTGGCCAGTTGCGTGGCATCCCTATATTGTCTCCGGTAATCGAGGATTTGAAAGTGCTTAGCCGGTACAATGATGCGGAAGTCATGAAGGTATTAGTTAATGCCTTGATGGCTATCTTCATTGAATCGGAAGCACCGGACGACATGTCACTAGGGACTGCGATTGACGAAGACGATCAAGTGGATGCTGAAAATGACGAAACAATCGAATTAGGCAATGGCACAGTAAATGTCTTGGCACCTGGTGAAAAAGTGAATGTGGCTGAAAAAACGCCAATACCATCGAGCTTTGCAGACTTTACGTCTTCGCTCATCAGCCACGTAGGCGCTGCGCTAGAAATTCCATATGAAATTTTAGTTAAGCACTTTGGCCAAAGCTACTCCGCATCAAGAGCGGCGTTACTCGAATATTGGAAGTCTGTTGAAACGCAAC